>Ga0307514_10005427_pt1 | contig 11380 bp, 7 predicted proteins | sample 16_EM_MG_FD_203088 | JGI IMG/M metagenome (GOLD analysis project Ga0307514, IMG submission 203088) | Populus trichocarpa ectomycorrhiza microbial communities from riparian zone in the Pacific Northwest, United States - 16_EM | ecosystem: Host-associated > Plants > Roots > Unclassified | place... | reverse complement strand
TTTATTTTTAAAAAAAAACAGTGTTTATAAACCCGACTCAAGACCCGGGTCACAGGTTTTGACCGGGCCAACCTTATTTTTTATATAAATCAAAACGACGTTATTTTGGTAAATATATATAAAAAAGTTAATGGTTTGCAATCGAGTCTTGCCGAGTCAACCGGCTCAGCCAGGTTTTTAACTACCCCTATTTTTTCATAAACTCAGTCCGATTCCAGTCCTGGATCGACCCGCTGGGCCGTATTTTCAAACTATAAAAAAGAGTTTTATTTGAGTGAAAGTTGCTAGGAGAGTGTTTTAATGCTGTCACCTCTAATAATTAGTCTTACCTTAATTCAATCTATTATTTAATTGTCTATACTAAAATTAAAGAAATAGTGTTATTATACCGTTTTTTTTTTCCTTATAGAATTTGTTTGATATAAATTAAGTGAGAAATAGGTAAACCATATAAGCTCTTATTTAGAGTGCAATTTATCATCGACAATTATATTAAAAAGACAATATATAATTCTTTATGGACATATTTAAAGAATTTATATGTGTGTGAGGACTAATATGAACTCTTGGAAGTCGTGGCCCCTTCCACTCGAACGGTGCCGTCTCAGGAATCAATTCTGACTGCATTTGAAATATGGAGGAGACTGATGAAGAGAATAGATTCTTTCTTATTCTCTTGTAGCTCGAGAATTAATTCTACCAACTGGACTAAAATACAAGAGTCTTGTGGAAAGGGAAATTATATGATTGACCGAGTTAAATCGTGGACTGGACAGAGACGACGAGACCAGTGAAATGTCATGTCGAATTTGAAGAATCTTTGCATAGCAATTTAGATGGTATTGCAGGGTTGCCGGGGCAAAGGTCATCGGTGGATCCTTTCCAAGAAATCGTTTATCATTTTTTAAACCTTCCGCTCGCTTCGACTCATCTGCTTATGACTTTCTAGGTTTTCTTTTGCTTTACTTTTTTACAACCATATAGAAAGACGTCCCTCCTTTTCTTCGCTACACTTTCACAAGCAACTTCGTTGAGAATGTGGTTTCCACTGTGAGCGTCTAGAAATATGGGTTAACTTGTATTTTTTAAAAAAAATTATTTTTTTTATATTTTAAATCATTTTAATACGTTAATTTAAAAAATAATTTTTAAAAAATAAAAAATATATTATTTTGATACATTTTAAAATGAAAGGTACTTTAAAAAGCAATCATAATCACACTTCCAAACAGGCTTGGAATCTCAATTTATTTAGTGTTTGTAGTTATGGTTGTAATTTTAATGGTATTTTTTAAAATATTTTTCATTTAAGATATATTAAAAATAATATTTTTTATTTTTTAAAATTTGTTTTTAACATTAATAAAATACATCAAAAAGATTTACAATCATAAAAAATAAAAAAATAAAAAATAAAAAAAATTCGAAGTAAAAACAAATATATTCTCACTCATGATGGCAAGCAAGAATGTGTTTGCAGCAAAATATGCCATCACAGTGTTATGTAATAGTTATAGTTATACGGGTTGTAAGATGTTTGAAATTCAAATATCTATAAGTAATTAATTTTAAACTATGGATTGTAAATACATAATATAAATTTAGATAAAATTATAAAATTTTATAAATAAAGTTATTTTTTTAACGCTGCAACGACCATAACGGGCATTTCAATCAGATATCAGCCACTAATGTTACAGAATGAATATTTTTTTCAAAAACCACGCTTGTAATTGCCGTGCCCGTCAATTAAAATGAAAACGAGGACATAGTACGGGAGTGTTTCGACTTTTATTTTTCAGTGTTTTTTAAAATATATTTGTTTTGAAAAGATATTATTTTAGTTTTTTTAGTGTTTTTTTTATGATTTTGATAAATTAATATAAAAAAATAAAAAAATTACTTTAAATATTATCAAGTAAGAAATATTTTTATAAAAAATATTATGCACTACAATACTAAATACACGGTAAAAATTATGATTTTTAAATTGATCTTTGTAAATTAAATTAAGTTGGAGTAATATATCAAGTTTCAAAATAGTGTTTAAATTTAGCTTGTTAGTTTTTTCAATCTAGATTATCATGAATAATTTTAGTATAAATATTTTTAAAATTTAACTTTTTTATCTTAATTATGTAAATATTAGCTTCAATTTGAATGTTAATATCATTTAGTACATTATGTTTAAGTGTGTTTATAATTACTTTACATTAATTATATGATAAAATATTATTTTCAACAATTTTTAAAAAATTAATTATTTAAAACTATATTTGAGTTTTCAGAATATTTAATATCGAGCAGAAAATTATTCAAGTTTATCCATAAAAATGATTTAAGTTTTAAAACTTAGTTCATCAACCTAGTGATTGAACTTAAAGGAGTATTTTATTACCTTTCATTCCTAAAAGATATGATCAAATAGAATATTAAAAAAATCCTTCTTAAACATACTGTTTTTTTTTATTATTATTTTACTTTTAAGTAGAACAAATGAAAGTTAGAAAAACATGAGATTAAACCGGCTTAATTACTGCAAAAAAAAAAAAATTGTGAAGTTGCGTTACGGGAAATCCAACATAAACTCCTTATTCGAAGAACTTCCCAGAAATTTCCTTGGATTTATTTATTTCTCTCTTTCTTGAGCAGGTGACCAACACAACATATTGGTTCAGTGATGGTATTGTTTTCAATCGACACGAAAGCGAACCCTACCTCGACCTTCCCTTTTTTTCCCGCGTTTTGACCGGTCAAAATACCTCAGAACTAAGTTAACAATTGAACACGCTGCGCCGATTATTTGTTGTCAAGAATCCACAATACAGTATATGTACTGGATAATGAACACCCGAAATCAGATTAAGTTTTAAAATAATTAATTATAACTCAAACTTGAGAGAAGAATCCAATCCTTCCAAGCAATCTTTTCCACCCGAGTGCCACCCGTCTTTCGTCATCAATAATTAATTGGGTCATCGCCTAAGTTGCTAGCTATAAAAAGGAACTCGTGAAACAAAGAGGCAACACCAAAAACCTGATCATCACAGCTAGCTTGAGAATTCCTCCTCGTCCTTTCTAGCATTCAAATAATACGCCTCTGCGCTTCCTTTATTATCGGTTTCTTCTAAGTTCTTGAAGTTATCCTTTGCTTCGTGAAATATCATTTTAGTTTCTCTCTATATCTTGTCATTTCATTTTCTGCTAGTTTTAGAGTTTCGACGTTATGTCCCACCTTCTGCATGCAAACTTGGTTTGCATTGAGCGTTTACTTGACGTCCCTGCCACCCTTAGCAAACCCAACAAAAGATGGCATTTAGCTTTCGTAACTATCTATTGTTCTAGGACCATATACTCTCTATCCAAAAAACCTGTTGTCAGGAAAAAGCCTAGCAAAGTTTCTTCCTCTCCATCTTACACTGCGCTAAACATTAATTTAGACATTGACCACTTCAAGATTCATCAATCAAGTCTTTCAGAGCTTGTTAAGAAGAAAGATCTCGACCAACTTGAGAATTTTGGTGGCATTGTCGGTATAGCTTCTGCCATTGGAACCGATATTGATGGCGGCATCTATGGTGGTCCTGAGGACATTGATCGCCGACAGCAAGCATTTGGTTCCAACACGTATAAGAAACCGCCAACAAAGGGCTTTTTCCATTTTGTAGTGGAAGCTTTCAAAGATCTTACTATAGCCATTCTTTTAGGATGTGCAGCTCTTTCTCTTGGTTTCGGTATCAAAGAGCATGGTCTAAAGGAAGGTTGGTATGATGGTGGCAGCATTTTTGTTGCTGTTTTTCTTATTATTGCTGTCTCTGCTATAAGCAACTATAGACAAAATAGACAGTTTGATAAGTTGTCGAAAATCAGCAATAACATACAAATTGATGTTGTGAGAAGCGGGCGGCGGCAAGAAGTTTCGATATTTGAACTTGTTGTGGGGGATGTCGTCTGTTTAAAGATTGGAGATCAGGTTCCTGCTGATGGCTTGTTCATCGATGGACATTCCTTGCAAATAGACGAATCCAGCATGACAGGAGAGAGTGATCATGTGGAAATCAATCACAAAAAAAATCCATTTTTGGTCTCTGGCACCAAGGTGGCTGATGGCTACGGTCAAATGCTTGTTACTTCAGTTGGCATGAACACAACATGGGGAGAAATGATGAGCCATATCAGTCGTGACACAAATGAACAAACACCTTTACAAGCTAGGCTCAATAAGCTAACGTCATCAATAGGTAAGGTTGGATTAGCTGTCGCTTTTCTTGTTCTATTAGTCTTGTTGGTTCGCTACTTCACAGGGAATACGCAAGATGAGAGCGGCAAAAAGGAGTTCAATGGTAGCAAGACCAAGGCTGATGATATAGTGAACGCGGTGGTGGGGATTGTGGCTGCAGCAGTGACCATAATAGTGGTTGCAATTCCTGAAGGATTGCCATTGGCAGTCACGCTTACTCTTGCTTATTCAATGAAAAGAATGATGAAAGATCAAGCAATGGTGAGGAAGCTTCCTGCCTGTGAGACTATGGGCTCTGCCACCACCATTTGTACAGACAAAACGGGCACTCTTACAATGAACCTGATGAAAGTGACAAAGTTTTGGCTTGGTCAAGAATCAATGGAGCAGAGGAATCCTTCTCCGGTTTCTCCATATGTTCTTGAATTGATAAAGCAAGGGGTTGCTTTAAATACAACCGGTAGCGTTTACAGAGAAAGTCCAGAATCCAAGCTTGAGTTCTCAGGTAGTCCCACTGAAAAAGCAATTCTTTCTTGGGCTGTCCTTGAACTGAACATGAATATGGAGCAAATGAAGCAGAGTTGTACAATTCTCCAAGTCGAAGCCTTCAATTCACAGAAGAAAAGGAGTGGAGTTTTGTCCATGAAAAAAATGGACCACACGATCCACGTTCACTGGAAAGGAGCAGCAGAGATGATCCTAGCAATGTGCTCGAGTTACTATGATGCTTCTGGATTAATGAAAGAAATGGATGACAGAGAAAGGAATACATTCAAGCAAATTATTCAAGATATGGCAGCTAGTAGCCTTCGCTGCATCGCTTTCGCACACAAACAAATATCGGAGGACCAATATGAAGATGGAAAGGAAGACAAAACGCTCAAAGAAGACTGCTTGACATTATTAGGACTTGTGGGTATCAAGGATCCATGTAGACCTGGGGTGAAGAAAGCTGTTGATGATTGCCAACGAGCTGGAGTGAACGTCAAAATGATCACTGGCGATAATGTTTTCACTGCAAGAGCCATAGCGATCGAGTGTGGAATACTCAAGCCTGGTGCGGAGAATATCAGTGGAGCTGTGGTTGAAGGGGAAGAATTCCGAAATTACACACATGAACAAAGAATGGAGAAGGTTGATAAAATCTGTGTGATGGCAAGGTCTTCTCCTTTTGATAAACTTCTCATGGTACAGTGCCTCAAACAAAAAGGTCATGTGGTGGCAGTAACTGGTGATGGCACAAATGATGCACCGGCATTGAAGGAAGCTGATATAGGACTATCTATGGGGATTCAAGGTACTGAAGTGGCTAAAGAAAGTTCAGATATTGTCATTTTGGACGATAACTTCGCTTCTGTAGCCACAGTTTTGAGGTGGGGAAGGTGTGTCTACAACAACATACAGAAATTCATTCAGTTCCAGCTCACAGTAAATGTTGCTGCTCTTGTTATAAACTTTGTAGCAGCAGTTTCAGCAGGAGAAGTACCACTAACAGCAGTCCAGTTGTTGTGGGTGAACCTGATTATGGACACACTGGGTGCTCTGGCTCTAGCTACTGAGCAGCCCACCCAGGAGCTCATGGAAAAAACCCCTGTGGGTAGGACTGAACCTCTTATCACCAACATCATGTGGAGGAACCTCCTATCTCAAGCTTTGTATCAGATAGCAATCCTCTTGACACTTCAATTCAAGGGAGAATCCATCTTTGGAGTGACAGAAAGGGTAAATGATACTTTGATCTTCAACATTTTTGTCCTGTGCCAAGTGTTTAATGAATTCAACGCAAGGAAGCTGGAGGAGAAGAATGTTTTCAAAGGGATCCATAAGAACAAGTTGTTTTTGGGAATCATTGGAATAACCATTCTCTTACAGGTGTTAATGGTAGAATTTTTGAAGAAATTTGCTGACACGGAGAGGTTGAACTGGGGCCAATGGGGTGCATGTATCGGAACCGCAGCACTATCTTGGCCAATTTGTTGGGTTGTCAAGTGCATACCTGTTCCAGAGAAACCAATTTTCAGCTATCTCACTTGGAGGAAATAAACCGTAGAAGACACATGATTCTTTTATTCTTTTTTCACCCCTAAGAAAAAAAATACAGATCATGAATTATTTATTGTATCTATTTCATAGCTTCCTGGGAAGATGATATATTGTTTATAATTAGATTTGGATGTTGGCGAATCATAGTTATTTTTGTTGTATTACATCAGACATGATGCTCTGAACATTAATAAAAGCGCATGTGTTGCTCACTTGCTTGTTTCTTGCTTTGTTTTGCTAGTGCATGAAACTGCACAACTTGGTCTATCTTACCAAGGGGATGGAAGCCAAATACTCAGCATACCCACTAAATCCCTTGATGTAGTTCCTATTTCCAGTGTGGAAACAACTTGGTTTATATATACTTATTAATTAGAAGTGCCTTAATACATCAAATTACGTGTAGCCAATCCTAGAAAACATACCTCCATCAAATTGAAATTGTTCACAAATCAGATGTAGTTCATAAACCAGCTATCTAAAGTCTAAACAATACCATTCTCCCCGAAAACATGTGTTGTTGCTCTCGTACATGCCAACATCAATGCAGCACAAATTGCTCTCCCGATTTCAAAGTGCTTTTCCAGGCATTATCGCATCATTAATCTCCCTTCTTCCTGCAAACTCTTGATGATTGGATTTTCATTCCTAACCAATTTGTTGTCCTCGAAGACAAGAAGTTCACTTCTTTTCTCCATCCATTTGTTCTCGAAAAGCTAATTCTAATAAAAGCCCGTCCTCAGTGTGCTTGGCTCCTTGCAACAAGTGAACTGCACAAAGCCGTTGCTTCAGTGCTAACTCACTGTTATTTATCACGAACATGGAGTGCTGGAACATGCATTATTAATCAGGTCTGATGTGTGGCTTCCATATCCAGTAGAACGACGACAGATTCCAAATGACGTGGATGCAAAGACCTGAAAGAAAGGATCCTGCTGAAATGATAAAGGTCTACCACTTCAGAACACACATTAAAACAGGTGCAGGAAATTGGTAGCTCAAGCGACGAGCATCCCTCGTTAGGGCTTCTTTCAGTGCATGTGATACAATGCATCACAACTATGTCCCAAAAACATTAAACAAACACCCCAACTATGTCTTTAATAGAAGCACAGCCGCACTATGATACAACGCATCCAGCACACATGCTAGTGTGCCAAAGCGAGATGCCACAGCGGGCAATCTAATTACAAATTGAGGCAAGTTTTTTGTCCCTGCTCCAGTGCCTCGTGATTTTATTAGAGATCTGAACAGAGAATCTATACAAAAGCTGGACCATAAGATGAAGATAAATAAGTTTCAAAGTTTCTCCCAATCAGATGGCATAAAAAGTATGGCACAGCAAATCCTGAACTCCATCTAAGCTGGAACAGGTTCTGGGACTTTGCCGTTGTTTGCCAGACTCAAACTGTCATAGTATTCGACCAACACTTTCCAGCCACCAGGGCACATGAATCCATCAGGAGGGTTCTCTTTGTTCTTTGCAAGTGTTCTCATCTGCAGGGTACAAGCAAGCGTTGTCACATGAAGCAAAAGGATAGACATAATTATATAAACCAAAAATACGAAGTTACTCCCTCTGTTTCACATAGTCCGAAACTTTTTCCTCTTATTTGTCTTATTTCCAATATCTTTTAGACAATCAGAAAATGAAAAATACGTTGGGCTGCATACCTTTGTTCCAGAAATAAAGAGGAAGTCTCCGGGCCTTGAGGGATCAAAGAATGCCATTTTACCCTGAGTCTTGTCATATGCAGCAACCTGCATCCAATTGCAACAACCACGATTTTTTTCAAATTACTATCAAAGGTTACATGTGCAATATCAATGATTTTGATGACAACAAAATACATACCCTGAAAGGAAGGATGTTTAACCGCTCAAGTCCAGGGGCCACACTCAACACCTTCTTTCCATGATCAGCATCATATAAATCTCTTTTCTCAACTGGATGGCTCATTCCAGCTGGATCCCTGCCGACAATGTAAAAGTTAGCTCCTGCATTAATCCGAGCTTTTGCATGCCACTGCACCTCAGTTGGACCAGCATAGTGCATGGGAGATGGGAATATTGAGACCACAGTTGTTTCTGGATCAAGAACACCATCCTCAAGTACCTAAGAATTTATGATCATCATCAAACAAAATCAGTATTAGACTAAGCTTCTGGGAAACAGGAAAGTTTTAGTCTGGATAAAATAACTCAACAACAATCGAATCCATGTAGAGACAAAAAAAAAGGGGGGGGGGGGGGCACATACCTTCACATGTTGCTTCATTCTCCAGCTAAGTGGAACATCATCTGCCTTTGTGTAGCCTCCCAATGGATGAAGCAAAAGGATGGGATTCTTGTATCCCATCTCAAGAAGCCGTCTACGAGTATCTGTCATGAGTAAAGCATGCCCATTGTGCACAGGATTCCTGAGCTGGAATGCAAAGACAGCATCGGCATTGCGCCTAGTGAATTCTTCACGGAGTTCTGCAGGAGACAATCGAAAATGATCGAGACCATCATGATACTTGATTGGTTCTATCACCTCCAAGTCCCCTCCAATCAGCCAGTTTCCAGATCCAGCTATGGTTTCTTCAACGTAAGGTAAACCAGGGGCAGTAGTTCCCCATGTTCTCGCAATCCGTTCTTCTTTGGGGTGCTTATATATCTCTACACTGAAAGAAAGAAACAACTAAATAAATCAGGATACAGGTTAATCAATTAGGAGTTTCTTCAACATCAATCGAATTGGATAGCAAAAAATCTTTACACAATCTATGACTTCACATGCGTTGGTGGATGAGAAATGAGACCATCAAAGGATATGCCTATTAAAACTTGCAGAACAATCATCTAATTTGTCTGACATCAGCAACTATGAACAATACTTGACATGCTATACATTTCTTTCTATGGTACACTTGTCCTAGCATGATCGGAAAAGGAAAGAGGGTGCTTCCATCTAAAGCAGACCAACGCACAAGCACAAATCACATCATAAGAATATAAACATTAATTTAATCTAATTCATTATCACTTTCAAACACAAATACAAAAATATAAACTTCATGTATTCATCCTCCACCAACGCAACTCAAACATGCAAATAGCATCAAATTTAACAAAAAGAAAATTATTCTTACTCGCTCAAGATGGCAACAGTATTGTCATCTGAATCAACAAGAGCAACCCTCTTGGACTCGCCAATGCTCTGCTTCTGCAAATCATCAATAGCGAGCACAATAGGCACCGACATGTTAACAACCGACCCGTTTTCCAAACGGAGCGAGTTGAAATGAAGAGTTTGGAGGAACTCGGATTCTCTCATGAATCCGCGGAGAGGACTTGCCCACCCTTCACTCAAAACATGCAGCCATTGAATATCAATCATTGTTAACTTCACTTTAGGCAATGAAATTGCCTCTTTCTTTTTAGCATCTTTTTGCGACTTTTCAACGAATAGTTCAACAAGTTTTCCACCATCTGGGTCGATCAACCCGGATTGAATTCTGACTCGTTTCCATTGGATTTTGGGCGCAAACGATAGTTTGAGGGTAGGGCTAAAACGGGTATTGAATGATTTTGGGAGAGAGTGAGGAGGATATGAGGTTTTGGTGAAGAGGGCAGACATGGTAGCCATTGGTAAGCAGGGTACTCAATTTGCTCTCTCTCTCTCCAAGTTTGATTTCTGGGAGGGCAGTTGATTAATGAAGCAGACGAGGGTACTTTGGAAAACTACTAGTAAAATATGAGAAAGAAATGCTTGGTAAGTCTAAGCCAGATGGTGCAGATTTGGCTTGGAGTAGGAGACATCGAGAGACATTGCATTTATATAGGAATTGGAGAATTGGGAGGATGAACCTGGACACAGTTTTCAGCTTCCTTTTTCTCTGTTTTGTATTTAATAATTATTAATCTGGCCTGCACCAGTCCTTCGCCTGTTTATTTAAATTCAGCCCTGCACTGTGTATCAATCTGATAACATATTAACCTGTAATCTAGTTGGGATCGAATTTTATTTTCATCTAGTTTAGAAATTACCCTGTTTAAACTTTAATTGATAGAATAAATAATTATTAAATCCATGGATTTAAAAAAAAAAAACAATTATCCAATACAAGGTTGTTCCTTTAAAGAGAACAAATAACATCGATTTTAAAATTGATTCAATAAATTCGTGACTCTATAATTTTATTATGATGTTAAAGCCTGTTTTGCATTGAGTTTTAATTTATTTTTTATTAAAATTAAAATTATTTTTTGTTTTAAATAAATAAAATTAATATTTTTTATAATAAATTTTTAAAAAAATAAAAATACATTATTTTAATATATTTTTAAATAAAATACATTTTAAAAATTAACTAATACCAAACATCCCGTGAGAGACCGAACCTACCCTACCCTACCCTATAGAGTGACAGAGTACGATTTTTCTAGTACGAGGACCCTACATTTTCTTACGATTCCATGTGAGATTTTCAAATTTCAATGATGTCGGGAAAAATCGACAACAAAACTAATAATCCAACTAAAAAGATGTTTTGTGTTCTGTTTAGAGTGGCTGTGATTATATTTTAAAATATTTTTTATTTTTTAAAAATTATTTTTAATATTAATACATCAAGATAATTTAAAAATAAAAAAAAATATTAATTTAAAATAAAAAAAAATAAAATATTTTTAAAACATAAAAACATCTTCTATCAAATTTGTTGCCTCCAATTTTAAGGATATTTAACAGTGTGGTTATGGTTGCTTTTCAAAATGCTTTTCACTCAGAAAAGTGTGCCAATAATATTTTTTTTATTTTTTAAAAATCATTTTTGAGATCAGCACATCAAAATGATTTAAAAACATCAAAAACATATTACTTCAAAGCAAAAAAAAAAATTCAAATTTTTTAAAAAATACTTCTAAACAGGCTCTTTCTATCCGGCCCGTGATGCAAACAGGTCAGTACTGCATAGCTAGAGAAGTTGGATTAGATTTGGTCACATGGTCGGTCATCGTTTTTCAAATGCTCGTCCATCAAATTTGATGGCTGGAGGTCCGAGCATGTCTTTTAGCTATCTCTATTTGCATGATTTAAATGTGTAGGATTTT
>Ga0307514_10005425_pt1 | contig 11385 bp, 9 predicted proteins | sample 16_EM_MG_FD_203088 | JGI IMG/M metagenome (GOLD analysis project Ga0307514, IMG submission 203088) | Populus trichocarpa ectomycorrhiza microbial communities from riparian zone in the Pacific Northwest, United States - 16_EM | ecosystem: Host-associated > Plants > Roots > Unclassified | place... | reverse complement strand
GAACAGGATGAACAGGATGAACAGGATGAACAGGATGAACAGGATGAACAGGATGAACAGGATGAACAGGATGAACAGGATGAACAGGATGAACAGGATGAAAAGGAAGAGAGTGGAAACGAAGACGAGGAGTTAACAGGCTTAGCTGAGTGGGGGCTTGGAAATCGTACCAAAATATCCGAATTTGACCGAAAACGGGAGAAAAATTGCCGCAATTATCTCGCATGGCGGTCCCAAATGTGTGGTGGCGAAGAGGTGGAGGACAAATTGTACACTCTGTATGAACCAGCTGCCTATGTCACTTCAAAGAGAGGAAAAAATCGAAAGCAGCCGGAAAGCCCTCAGAATGTATATGAAGATTTCGACACTTTCTATTACGACGAACCCGACCAAATCCTTCACCCATACCAAAATAACGATCACCACTATTATTCCTTCGTGTGCGGGGACCCAAAAAGCGCTGCAATATATACTCGGGGGGGGGGGGGGGGACGTAGTCAAAGCTGTTTTTCCGGACACCGTGGATATGACTGAGGTTGGCGATGCTCTAGCATCTTCCAAGCTCATAAAGAAAAGTGTGCAAACACACTTTATTGAGTTATTTTCAACTCCTTCTCTCTTCCGAACTGCTATTCTGGCATTATCACTTGGGGCTTCAGTATACGAAATGCTTCCCGGTGCCCTAATTCCATTATCTGTTGTTAAAAAACCTCTATCTGATGCAGTTTGGATTGCTGGTACGTGGTCCTAACCCCAAGCACTATCAGATCCGGAGGAGCGGATAAGATAATGTGGTAGTGGCTTCTTGCAAATATTGATATATTCATGATTCATACTTCACGGCTGGTGCGAAATAATGTACAGCCCAATTACTAATAAGAACCCTAGATGATATTAAGGAAGTCAGACTCAACCCGGGGAAGTTCATCGAAAACGTTTACATCGATCGAGCGCAAAGCTTTAACTTGCCTCGATCTCGGGTGATGACTTTCGCGTGCATGATGTACTTCCTATCCGGCGGAATATCACTAGCTCCATCTACCTTTGAGCACGTTCTCGCTGTTGCAGTCGAGGACTCAATCTATGCGTCAAGCCTAGTTCTAAACGACCCACTCGAACAGAAGGGCGAACACCAAGTCCGGAGGATTCTTGGCAACATTGGAAAAGCCGGTATTGCGTTATTGATATCCCCCATAGAACCCCTCGTCCGTGAGGAAAACGGCGCAACCTGGCGGAATGTCAACCATCACCCTTTCGATGGCACCACTACGGATTCATTTTCTGGTAGCTCGCTCCACCTTTCTTTCACCGGCTACGACCTCCCGGTCGATACCAACAATATTGGAGCCCGAGACTGTGAGGTATACTTTCTGGAATCAAGACTCACGCTTTGTGATCGTGGCGAATGGGTCGCAGACCTTGACATTCTTCGTGCCATGGAGCGTTCAAGCCTGGTTTCATTAAAGCCTTATGCCGCTGAGACTTGTGCTTCGCACGATACATCCACCTGGTCTCCCGATTCTCTGGTGTCAATTGATTCATGGACCGAATTTCTCGACCCTCCTATTAGAGTTGGTGTCATGAGGGCCAAAGAAAACTGGATCGCAAGGTTAGTTCATCTAATTTCCTCATACGATAAATGTCTAACGATAACACTGCAGGCTAGCGGCTGCTTGTGTTGGCACACAAACGAGATTATCGACTGCTGTTGTACCATCGTGTTCGGTGTGTTGGGTATGTCTGAAGGAGATAGTCACTGCCACCACCAAGGAGGACGGGACGATAGTTATTGTTTGTTGATTCTGTCAATAAAGTCACGGATAGGTAAGAGCAATCAACTAGAAGCTTTATTTATCGAGTCATTTCGGACGATTTTTTAGGGTCAAGTGATTATGGGGTGAAGGATATTCTCTCTTGGTCGATTTTCGGTTTTATGATTTGTTCTTCATGTTGATTATAATTACGGGCTGGTATACGAGGCGTGCATTGATAACGACTTTGTGGTTTGTGGTTTATACTTTCTTTGAATCCATCCTCTTCAGTTGATTGTCGATTCCGTAGATGTGAAAATATTGCTTGCGGGAATCGAACTTCATCACAAGATTGCTATTACAGGCTGAGAAGATACCCAACTAACCTGTGGGATTGTTCCTGCGGGCCCATTCCAAAAGCCCTAAAAGCCATAATCGGACGCTATTTCACCGTGCTTGAAATAGTCAAATTTGGGTTCTTACGTACAGACCCATAAGTCAACATCTACTTCACCTCTACACTACACTTGCCGCGGGTGCACCTAGGTGGAGACACCATATGTCCTGTCCGAGACTACCTGGAACTTAACCCTTAGATGAACGGTTCCCAAGACTACAATACTCCAAGGAATTGAATCTTTGAATGTGACTACCTACGGTGCCATTCGTCCCAGAGTCTGATTTTGCTGTTGGTAGCACCTGCGAGGACTACTAGACTATCTATCCCATCATGCTACTAAGTCCGAGTTGATGCTGAAGGAGACCCGCGAGTCTGTTCATCGTCGTGCTGGATGTGCTTTATTTTAGGTAAGTGTGGCAGGCAAAGCCAATTGAAACCCCCGCGGGCCAACCTTCCCAACCTCCGTTTTCGGCTCTCATCACCGTCTCGCTTCACCCAGAGCCGTACCACCTCCCACTTCAGATCAGCTCGCCGCTGTTCAAAACCGAAATAACGTGGTGGTAAACAATGAAGCAATATAATGATGAGATAGCCATTGATGCATCCACCTACTGTAGCGGGCAGTGAGGATGATACGTCAGGTGTCAGATATCTCCAAATATAATATAAGTGTCAGTGTCAGAACCGAAGTGTATCATTCAAAATTTCTGTTACGGCGGTGTTGTATCTACAAACAATCAGTCAGAAGGGGAGTCCGAAGTCGATTTTATCTAAAATCCCTGCAGATAATAATAAGAGAAAATTAAGTTTTTGCAGAGGCATGAGCCAACAACAACCTTTCCTGCTCCACAAAAATCACCTTTTAGTCACTCTCAATTGTCAACTACCATTTGTATATCTAGTGTAACATGTCAATCTTACTCTGTATCAGCCATAAAATGTCACAATGCTGTTGTATCTTAAAAATATGGTATCAGGCGCTAACACTGTATCATCCTCACCACCCGCTACAGTATCTACCCATCTAGGAAACGGGGGTCACGACTTTGCTTGATTCCTTTGTTGGCTTCGAGAGGTGGCAGGAAATAGAGGAAATGTATGCCATAGCCGTAAGCGGCCGAATATAATATGATTACAAACAACCCCCCAGGGAAACAAGCCCTGTGACCCCACTATTCACTGGCATTTTCGTTTGTTAAAGGAGAAGTAGGGTAGAAGGAGGGGAGGGGGAATTAGGTACTGCCATACTCTAGTTAGAGTGCATGCAGAATGATTAAAACAAGCAAAACAGGCCCTGCGATACACATACTCTATTATCCTCCTATCTAGATCTACCCTAAGACGCGCCTACAAAGCCACCAAGCCAGCCATCAAGCCAGCCTCTGCTGTTTCGCGCTTCCCCTTATACGGTATAGTACATTACTGCCTTACTTAGGATCTTGGTTTCTCAGTGCTAGAACCTGCTTAAGCAGTCAAAAGTTTTGGCGTACTGCAGGTACGTGTGCTAAACTTTCTGGCCACTAAAGGCGGCTTTTATCTCGTGCCAAACGGTTCTGGAATTCCCATACCTAGAAGTAGAAATATCTAACTTACACGAAGCTACGCTACGTACTAATACAATTCAAATATTAGTCACGGCTATTTTTACAACTAACCCTTTTGAGTAGGTATGACTTATCTAAAACGAAGATTGTTGCTCCGGAATTACTGCTTCCAGTCACTTGCTTGTGTTAGTACCAGAATACCGGTTCCAGCCATCCCGCTCTCGCACGATTGAGGCCTCACCGACTACATAATCGCTTAAACTACGTCAATCCCCACACTGCAATTCACGGCCCACCAACCATCCACGGGTCCCTTGAGTCCCACTCCCAGAAACCGAGATTACTCACTTGCTACGGCTAAATATATATATGCAGCAATACAGATACAGGATAGTGTTGCTCGTATTCATGCAAACAGAAGTCGGCTTTGACGCCGTTGTTCCGTCAATCGATTAGAGGGGGCTCGTTAGGGAAAGCAGGCGAGAACTTGTAGTTTAGGGTCGGAGAAGACGGAATAGGATGTTGAGACCATGACCACCTTGGTCTCCGCCTGTAGATCTCTGCCTTATCTGTAGTCTACAGCTCGCTGGGACGAAGCGGCGAAGCAGCACGCAAAGTACGTAGACTGCTCTTTGGTCAGGGTCTCAAAATCGCAATTTAATCTGACAGATCCACCTAAGGATACTCTACCTAGTCCCACGTAAAATAATCAGAACCTCGATCCCTGTAGCGGAATAGGCTCCGTGAATCTAAAACATACCATCTCGCCGACTCGTTTTTGCTCTAGAGTACACCAGGACTGTCAGACGGCTGTATATTCGCTGGCGCTTAGCTAGCGCCACCGATCAAAAGTTGTCTACAGACTAAGGACCGTAATGGTCAAATCATTCCCAATGAGGATACTGTGTTAACCAGATAAGTAAATAGCTGTTACTGGCAAACTCTTCCCGGTCCAGGGGTCTCGCGTCACTCCTGCAAAGCCCCCATTTTAATTACTCCAAAACCACATGGGCGTGGCCTACTCGAGTACGGTTATGTTTGGCGTATAGTGGACTCAACAGAGTCATAGTCATGAACCGATACCCTTTGCCACCAATAAACGAAATTAGAGTTAGGGTTAAGATTGTTATAAGGTTGACCTTAAGGCGCGATACAATCTTATTAGAATTAAGGTGGGAAATGGAAAATAGTATGTCGTACGAAGTTTGGGTACTAAGAGTACTTAGTTATGCCTAGGTACCTTTGCGCTGCGAATGCGCCAGTTACAGGTTATGATTTGAAACGTACGAGACAAAAGGGAAAACATAATACTAGAAGAGTACAGCGAAAATCTATCAGGGTATATATTTCCTGGTCTATGCTAACTGTTCTACTATATACAAAAAAAAAGCCCTTTTATGGCCTAAGTATCCCATCATAGCAAGATCTCCACCCCACACTTCTAATTCCACTTTACTTTTTCTCTCCCATCTCCACATCCTGCGGTACCGTCTGATATCCGGCTTTCACTTCCTTCTCCTCGCGCAGTCGATCCTTCCCAATCCCATAGACCACACTCCCGCCCAAAATACACACCATCCCCGCCATCCGTCCCCCTGTAACCTTCTCTCCTAGTATCAGCACCGCAAGCCCACTCTGTGCCACCCCTCGTGCTGCAGTAACAATCATATGCGTCGTTGGACTTGTCACACTAATCTGCAAAAACGTCGCAAGGGTGAGCAAAAAGTTTGCAACCCCCGTCATAGTCGCAGCCTTTAGGAACGCGGCAAACGCATCCGGCGTCATCGCAGCGAGCGAAGTTAACTCCCCCGATAACATGAGAATCGGAATGTATAGCAGCAGCTGGAGGGTGGAGGACATAAACACTAGTTGCCACATTCCCTCGTCTCCTTTTCCGAGGAACCTTTTAACGACGACGCTTTCGACGGCGGTGGTGAAGCTGCTCCCGATGCCGAGAACCATGCCACGGTAGCTCGTTAGCATTTTTGAGACGTCGCTGATCATGCCGGTTAGGAAGCCGAGCATTATGATTGCGCAGCCGACGAGGGAGAGCGGTGGGTTTGTGGGTCGCGGCCGGAGGATGAGGTAGGAGAGGAGTAGTGTGAAGGGGAGGAGGAGCCCCCGCGCGATCTGGTAGAAGCTGGCATTGACGGAGGCGAGACAGAAGGTTTTGGCTAGGGCGCCGATGAGGCGGGCGGCGCAGAGAGGGAGGATGGATTTCCAGGCCTAAGGGATTAGTAGGGAAGGGAGGGGGAGGGAGGGAGAGGTACGGATATGGGCCGGCGGAATCGGATCCAGCGGAGAGGACGCCCAATGAGCGAGAGGAACAGGACCTGTATTATTGTTTGTACGGCGAGGAGGGCGACGGGGAGCGAGGCGGCGTTGAGGGCGGATTTGGAGATCAGTGTGAAGCTGATGGCGCACGTCGAGTGGAAGAGGACCGTCAGGGCGACTTTCCGACGGGACGGCGGCGGTGCCGCATCGGGTGGTGTAGACATTCGTCTGTAGGGAGCAACGAGAGCGGGTGCTGAGTTGGCGATGTGAGGTTAAGAGAGAAAGGAGAAGCCAAGCGCGCATGGAGCCGCTGATGCAGCGTTCGGCTGCAGCCAGCAATCTGAGCCGCATCTGCCAATCGTCTTCGTCGCGTGCACCCCTGCCGTCCACACTAAAACCCTACGCAGATTAACCCGTCGGAAGCTGCAGACGCCGAGAGCCGTGGACTGCAATGATTCCTTCTTGCAGCTTTCTCCGTCGGTCACTGCCACCCCCCCGACTCTGCGATCCGCAGCTTGCCCAGCGTTTTAGCATCGCATATTCTTCGCTTGGCATCTTCGTGGGCATTGTTCTAATTCCAATTTTCGTGGAGCAAGGAAAGGGGTCGAGATGTATAGAGCGGGCTGTAGAGCTTCTTCTCTTCGATCATTCACTACTCACTCAGACGCTCTTTCAGCACCACCGCCGCTGCATCCACCACGGCTGGCCCGACGACCGGACTGCGCACGACCACCACAGACACCCCAGCACCAATGTTACCGACCAAACGGCTGACGCCGATACTTCTCGTCGTTTTCCTGCTCTTGGCCACGCTTTTCATCTACAACTCGGGCGACTCAATCGTTTCTTCTATTTCCCGCCAGCAACAACAGCCCTCGTTATCACCACCATCACCACAGCAGCCGGCTGTAAAAACAAAGCCCGCCCCGATCCTTGCCCACCCCCCACCGGTGGTAGCAACAGCGCCTTCGGGTGCAATCTCGTACGACAAGTCGACACCCCCGTCGGTCGGTTGCGAGGCCCTTGTTCACGATTTGCAAGCTCGCGTTATTTCTACATACCAGCAGCAACTGCGCGGAATTCGCTATGCAAACATCTTTGGCTACCTCGGTGTGTTGTTGTCCCTCCTTCCTTTTGCTTTTTCTTCCTTCCCCTCGGAACTAACGGCACCCCGGAAGAAACCGAGAACAAGGGCGACGCAGCGATCTGGAGCGCGCAGCAGATCCTCCTGAGCATGATGGGGATCACCTTCATGGAGACTTGTCGGTACGATCCGATCCCTCCCTCCTGCGGCTATATGTATGCTCACATTACCCCTACCAGGTTTACGCACAAGGATTGCGACATCGATAAATTCAAAGCCCTCTTAGACACGCACAAGCCACACTCCGCGATCCTGATCGCAGGCGGCGGAAACTTCAACGACTTCTACTGGGAGGACCAACCAGCGCGCATCAAGATGGTTGAGATGTTCCGCGAGTTCCCGGTGCGTTCGTTCCCGCAGAGTATCCACATGACGCACCCGGACCGCATAAACGGGACAAAGGTCGCATACGGCTCGCACCCGAATCTTCAGCTCGCTGCGAGAGACCAGCCTAGCTTTAAATGGCTCGAGGACACCTTTGGCGACAATGCCGTGGGCGTAGAGAAAAACAAAGTGCGCAGGATACTAGCCCCGGATATCGCATTCATGTGGGGCAGCAGACCCGACTTCCGTATCAACACCAAGAAAACGTACGTCACCCCCACAACCCCGGTTAACCAACACTCTACTAACACCCCCCCAGGCATGACATTCTCATCCTTGCGCGCGACGACTGGGAGGTCTCTGCAGGCGACAGCTCTTCGATCCCGTTGGGATCCGGTACCTTCAAGTTAGGCGGACTCGCAGGTGACGTAACCTACCACAAAGCAGACTGGAAATTCACCCCTACCCCGAACATCAACGAGCTTAAGGGTCCAAACCAGCGTGCATGGGCCAAGGCTATCCATGGATTCGAAATGCTCGGCAGCGCGGACTTTATCATCACGGACCGACTGCATGGTCATATCATGGCGACGATTATGGGAACGCCGCATGTACTCATGGATTCGAAGCTGGGGAAGAATAAGGATTTTCATGATACGTGGACGAAGGACTGCGGATGCACAAGGGTTGCGGGAAGTATAGAGGAGGCGAAGATGTTTGCGAAGATGTTTTTTGAGGAGAGGAAACGGAAGGAGGGGCTGTAAATCACCACTGTGGGGAGCGGTATATTTGGACGCAAGTACATAAGGTTGGGATATTGTGTTTTGTTTGTTTTTAGAGGCTCGATTTTACGGATGTGGATTAATGTACAAAATTTGTGTGGTGGTGAGTTCGGTTCACCGGAACAATACTGCCGTCATTTCCGGGGAGCAGGGGGTGTTATTTTTAGCGTCGACAAACGGGGTTTGGCGTGAGGAGGGCGGGGTTGTCACATGGCCGCTTTTTCCCGCTTGGGATGAGAGTCCTGGATTATAAACAGTGAGGAAAATCTTCCTTCTCACTGTGCATCCGGAAGCTCTAGCTAGTGGTCGGAGCTAAAGTCCACATTGTTACATATATAAGACCTGAGACGTGTTACAGACTTGATACAAGCTCACTGTAACCGGGGCTAATAGTAAGACACACAAGCCCCCTGTATATCTCAAGTCCTTCTCCTCTCTGTATAATAGTCGATACACGCAAAGGTAGTTTATAGTTTAGGGTTTGAAGCTAGCTTTCACGGGAAGCTAATAGGCGATGCGGGATGTTTGATATGATCCTTCAGTCGTAGGACGGCATAACTTGTATCTCCTGCCCCTTGCTCCATTAGGGTTTGTGGGCGGTCACCTCCGAATGTAAGACCCACCTATCCGTCCAAAATAAACCAGGTGAGGCTCCTGGTCTAGAGGGAGGGTTTATTGTACCTGGGGTGACAAAACGTTAACTGGAATCCACAGACATGGAAACAGATCATTGAATGCGCCCGTTGAACTGTTTCCGGATTCAAAGGTCTAGTATTGTACCGTAGTACACTTTGTTGCATTCTCTAACCGAGCCGGGAGAGTAGGTTTGGCTTCCCGCCCTGTCACACTGATAACGTATAGTCAGCTCACATTACGTTGTGTTAAATTACCGCCGGAACTGAATGTACGCATCCGTGTGGCTAGACACATATCTGTGAAACCAGAAGCAGAAATAGGTTGACGGAAGTGGAGTAAGTTTGCAGGCGGGGTGGGCGGAGTCGTATGTTAATGGAGTGGACAATGGAGAGTTAGCAGGGTGTTCAGGGATGTGATGGGTGTGTACACGGTTTGCCGTGGAAAGTATTGCTGGAGGAACGAATTAACGAGTCTAGTTCTTTCCATTCTACAAAATGTGGGGAGTGATGTAATTCCTTTCGTAGCAAAGAAGTCGCAGCCATAATACCATATTCCACCATGAGCCAATACTCGAAAGGGACTTTAGAAACTTGAGCTATTCTGGGTTTCGAGTTTCGGGAATATGAGGCCTGGACATGGGATATCAAGACGTTTAGGAGTAAATCTTCAATCATCATGGAGGGCAATATTGTAGTTATTTCTCAAGTCTAATTAGGGCCATATCGAGGATCTAGAAGAACGCAAGACAAAACAATGTAGAGGAATATTGTCAAAGCCACTGTCAGAAGCAGGTGCGGTAGCAAAAGGTACTATTATTTTATCATTCGTGCAGCCTATTGTTTAAATTAAATTCAGTAGCTTAAGAAACTTTAGACAAGTTTGTACCACACCACAACCTAAGTATTACAAGACTTCCGATTTTCTATCCCTCCTCTACCTAGGTATAGATTCGTCTCGCTTACGGATTTCTCCTCCTTCTGGGTCTCCTTCTTGAATATGCTCTACCATCTGAAATATAACTAGGTCTCTTTCATTAAAGGATGACCTTTGTTGATCTAGTGATACCCACCTATCCGAAGCGAATGCCATTTAGCCTTGATTATTTATCCAAAATGTAGGATTTCGGCCACCCAAAAGGAAAGCTCGGCATTTGCAAGAGGCCGTTCAAGCCTCTAATCTGATTTAGCTACACTCAGGACAATCGAAACACAGCTCGTCACTCGCATTCGCGGATGATACCAATGATATTAAAAGCATCGTTTCGATTCACAAAATTACGTTCAAAGCTCGAACAGGCGAGAAGCGTACGGCATTTGTTTGACTGCAATCATTAAGATATATTCTGACCCGTACGCTACGTTTTCCGGTTGACCTGTACACAAACTGACCGAGGTGCCAAGTAAGAGGTTGATCATAGTATTTCCATAAAGGTCCACTTCGAGCCACAACTTTTCCCCTCAACTATCAATCACTATTGCAGTTTCTCACCACTGTAATTATCCTATATATTTAGAGTCTACTCAAAATTCGCTCTATTTAACTATATTTACCATTTCAGCTGTTACCTCTCTATTTCTACTGCCAGTTCTGCTGCTTCTGGATTCGTCGCTTCATGAACTACTCAATACAGAGTTCAATCGATTAATAAGTAACTGTATATTAGCGAATGGAAGAGGTGTAATAGTCTAGTGAGATTTCATAACTTTGTCAATTGGTCGGTCACTTAGTCAGTGAGTTGATTTGTGCACCGGTCAACTGCTTTGGAAATAGGTTGGCCGGTGCACCAAATTTTCCCGTTGCCCACTCTTTGGCCTATGGGTCGACCGATTAGCTAACGGGAAAATTTGGCATATGGGTTGGAACAGATATGTTAGAGTGAACTAGATTGTTGACGGAGATATGGGTTTTCGCCCGAGATCATCGACCGGCATTATGTGACTGCTTCGCTGTTACGTGGCTTGCCGTTCTTGGTATAGCATTGTGGATTTCGTGTCCTTATTAGCTTTCTCCTTTTCTCTCTTTAGACTTCGGACTTGGATATACAGACTAGATAACAGGCAGCTTTCCACGCCCACCACTGCGTATACGTGCTCGGGCATCCCCGGGAACGAAGAGGCTGACCGCCAGGCAAACAAAGCACGAGAAGACCGAGGCTACACAGTACGCGAGCGAATATACACCTCGGCCGCGAATAGAGCTAGACGGATCTCCGAAGGGAGGACGGCGGCAAAGGCGAAGTGGGAGGCCGACAAGTGCTCCAAACACTACGGATATAGACTGAAGGGCAAAGCGGGGAGCAAGAGGTCCGTCCCGATGACAAGCGTGAAATCATTGGCAACGAGGTTCTACAGACTGAAGAGCGGGCATGCGCCGATTGGAACGTACCTAAAGCGGTTTGGACACCGAGAGGACGACAAATGCTGGTGGTGCGGCGGCGGAGGCAGGACGGCGGCCCAGACGCGGGAACACCTCTTCCGCCACTGCAGCCGGTGGAGAGACCAGCAGAAAGCACTATGGAAGGCGGTGGGAA
>Ga0307514_10005424_pt1 | contig 11388 bp, 8 predicted proteins | sample 16_EM_MG_FD_203088 | JGI IMG/M metagenome (GOLD analysis project Ga0307514, IMG submission 203088) | Populus trichocarpa ectomycorrhiza microbial communities from riparian zone in the Pacific Northwest, United States - 16_EM | ecosystem: Host-associated > Plants > Roots > Unclassified | place... | reverse complement strand
ATATATACAATACAAAATATATATAATAATAAAATATAAATTGATTAACTCTATCTTGAATTAATTAAAAAAAAGACTTAAACATTAATATACTTTCTAAAAATATATTAATCCCATTTTTTGTTAGACGACATGGAGCCTTTAATAATATAAAATAATATTTTTAAATCATCCTAACCCATATAAAACCTTATTGATATTAATTTTATTTTGACTATCAAAACTCTAAAATGCTTAAAAAAATGTAAAACATCTAATAATAAAAATCTAAAATAATAACATATATATATATATATATCAAAATTTATCAATTAATATATGAGATCATTGTTTGTTTTGTTGTATTATCTTTAAATCTTTTAGACAAAAGAATTAATAAAATTTGTGTTATATTCCTTTAACCCACTGTTAATATTATAGAATTTTTTTCAAAAAAAAAAGTAGTCATAAAATTTAATTCATGTTTATATTTTAAATTTCTACTCGATCCACATATAATTAATATTTTAAAAATAATAAATTTAAGTCAACAAATCATTAAATCAAAACTTGGTTATGAGAAAACTTTTGGTTATTTTCTTATGTCGACTTTTGACTATTTTAGAAAATGATTTTTAAATTTTGACAAACTCTACTAACATTAAAAATAACCAACTAATTAAGAGGTATTATAAGACTTTATTTGTATTTATATATTTAACATTTATACATGTTTTATATATATATATATATATATATATATATATATATATAAAAATGAACTCTTTAAAATAAAAAATTCATAAAAATTACAATGCTAGTATAATCAATTACTAATTGCAAGAAAACTCGTCCATGGCTTCATGTAACCCAAAAAGTTCATTGATTGATTGGTGTTTTGAACTTGGATTAACATATCACATATATGCCTTCTGAAATCTATTTTTTATGTTTTTATAATTACAGGAATAATAATCTTTTTTTTTTATATAAGCGAGGTTCGAAGCCTAGATTTTTTTTTAATAATCATGAATGTCCGGATCAATTTACACGTACCTCAACTAATCTTTTAAAACTCTAAAATTAATAACTAGATAAATTTTTAATAATCCTAAAATTTATAATACTTAAATTAATAACTTCTTAAAAAACAAATCTAAAAATTCATCAATGGAACACCACTAAAATAGAGCGACTTTTTGCAGACAGGAACTCATGGATACCAGAGAAAAAGCTCTATATATTTTGATGATAGTTAATGCTTGAAATACTTTGGAGATATTCAACTTGTATTTTGACACTTCTAATGTATACTTGCGTAGCTTTAACTTCACAAGGACTTTCCTGACCATACCTTTTGACTAATCAAGGATCGATCATATGCATGCATGTACATCTCTGCCTCTGATCATCCTTTATCAGTCTAAAAAACCGACACCTTTTTCTGTGAGCCGCCAGTACAGTCATTTTCCTCGCGGGAAGCTATAATAATTAAACACAAAGAAAGAAGTTCAAAGAACAAAGGCAGCCTACCTTTCTTCCAACAGCAAGCTAACTAAGAACAGCCCTAGCCATCCAGTAGCTTTAACTTCACAAGGATTTCCTTACCATCTAGAAGATAACCCGAATAATAAAAACTTAAAATAAGAGGTTTGTTTTTTCTATAGATTTGAGTTCGATGTTGCTAATAATGATGACCATTGAAGGCTTACCTGATCGTTAACTTCAGGACCTATGAGGATTAGTCGAGGTATACGCAAGCTAGCCTGAACACCTACATTAATCAGAAAAAAAAGAAATCCGCATAGGAGGTGAAGTTTAATTTATCATATCCGAGTTTGTTTTTCAAGGTTATTAGTTCAAGTATCATAAATTTCAGGGTCATTGAAAACTTACATGATCGTTTACTTTAGAGCTTTAAAAGATTAGTCGATATGTATGTAAACTGGTTCAAATACTCGTAGTTACAAAAAAAAAAAAAAAGGAGCAGTCTAAAAGAAGAAGAAAGCATAGAAAAAGACCAAGTCTGCACGAACTATATTTGATATATGGTTACACAAGCATCAAAATTCCATATTGGCTGTATATTCTTTACTTTCTTAAGCATCCATAGAGTTGATGCATGTAGGTTGCCATTAAGCAGCCACAAGTTATCTAAACCAACAACGTTCGCAGACTCAAGTAGGGTAAACATCTGCAAATAGAATGGAACCGTATTCAACGCTTGTTAATTATATCGCACAAATATTCAAGGTTGAGAAAATTTAGTTGCTTTTAGTCAAAAGTTACCTTTGAATTTAATATGGCAACTACATTTTCGAACTTGGAATATCTGTGTACACAGCACTTTCCTAAGATTTTCTCGGATCGGCATAATTGTTTCCCCTTAATCTCAAAAATGAAAAAAAGATAAAAAAAAAGGATGAAATTATTAAGCAATGAATTATAGATTGCAGCGCAGAGGTTGAGATCCACGTTGGCTGCTGAATATCAACTATAGGCGCAACAGTTTCACTGAACCATCTCGATTCGTCAAATATATATTAATCATCATGAAATATATGCTAACAACTAGAAAAGGGTAGACAACAAGAGCAGCTACACAGAATTTTCATTTTTCTGACTTGTTAAATCACTAAGCAAAACTCAAAATGGAGAAAACTACCGATGCATGTGGAAGCTTAAAACAACAATTAAACAAAAAATATAGAATAATTGTATGGGTGAAAGAAGGTGCAGATGTTAGCCCTAAATTCATAAGTTTTATTTTTCTCAAAATAATGATAATCAAGTTTGCATCCCTAGGAGTTTTACAACGTCTTAAATAGGTCAGAAATCATTTAAGAAAACAAAAACATAAATCTAAAATTAAAAAGAAAAGAAGTATAAAATCTAAAAATAGCATGAGATCCAAAAATAACAAGGAAAATCACAAAATTATCAAAATCAGTGCCCCTTGACAAGATTTGAGATATCTAAAGATTCAACAGTTAGTATAGAGACATAGTTGCCAATATAGGGAAAATAGCCTTCGAAATCTACTATAAAAATTTGAGTGTGATCCAATGGTCGGATCAAAAGTTATGGTCCTTTTGACCTTTTATTTTGGTTTAGCGTGACCAAACCTCCTTTTGGACCTAGACCTATCCAACTAGTCTATAAATGCAATTGTTAGGCCATGCACGTAATTTGTCCAGGAAAAATCTTTATCTAGTTAGGGCAGACTCACACATGACTATTCAAAATCACTTGTTATCGTACACCCGACTACATAATTATCCCCAGGTTTGAGAGAACTCATTCTCAAGTTCTATTTCTCCTTTAAATAAGAAGTCAAGTGTTGGACATTGAAGACATCATAAGTCTTTAGATGATGGGGAAGATGAATTCTATAAGCATTATCATCTCCAATACCTCACGAGGACTTATCTTCCTTTCCTTTAATTTGTTATACTCACCCACTAGAAACCTGTCACGTGTAAGGATTACCCATATCAAATCGTCAACCTCAAACACCATTCTCCTACGATGATTATCAACCAGGGCCTTATACTTGGCATTGTTGTAGATGATTGTCTCATTGACCTTCTTATAAATGCCATGCAAGTAATGTGTCATATCAATAACTTGGATGCTCGATTGTCCAATGCGAGGAATAAGAATTAACTCCAGTACGCTAGAAGGATTCTGTCCATAGATGATCTCAAAGGGACTTATCTAGGTGGTTCAATCCTATTATAAGCAAACTCTGCATATGGTAATGACATATCCCATTTTTTCGGCTTCTCTAACCAGGCTTCATAGTAAGTTGTCGAGGCTGCAATTAACCATCTCTGTCTACTCATCTTTCTAAAAGTGATAAGCATTGCTAAAGTTCAGCTGAGTTCCCATCCTTTCCCACAAACTCTTCCAAAAATTACTCATAAACTTGACATCCATATCCGAAGTGATGGTCTTAGGAATGTCATGTAAATGAGCCGTCTCATTAAAGTAAATTTGGGTTACTTGAGATGCATTCATGGTCTTTTAACAGGCTATGAAATGGTCTATCTTCAAGAACCTGTCATTAACAATAAAAAAAAAATAGAATCCATGGCCTGTTATGTATGGGGTAAGCCCAATACAAAATCCATGCCCACTTTTATCCACAAAGCATCAGGAATTGGTAGTGGGGTATACAACTTAGCATTCAATAAAGCCTTCTTGGACCTTTAACGAATAGCATACTTCTTGACAAAGTTGGAAACCTGACCTAGTAACTTAGGTCGATAATAATATGTGGACACTAGAGCCAACATCTTATCCTGTCTAAAATGCCATTCATAATATAATTCATGAATGATATGTTCTCGTAAAAAACAAGCTGGAATACAAAGCTGTGAACCACGAAAAAAATAACAATTTAAAAGCACATATTTCTCTTGTTTACCTCCTTCCAATAACTCAGCATAAATTTGATTGAACAAGGCATCAGCCAAATATAGCTCACATAAAGTATCAAATCCTGGCATATGGGTATGTATGGTACTAAGTAAGGTCACACACTGACTAAGAGCATCAACCATTTTATTAGGCTGCCTGATTGGTGCCTCAATGAAAAAGTGAACCCTTGCAAAAATAACACTCACTTCGTATGCCGACAACTTTGTTTATACTGACCATTTATAACTCTCTCATTACCTACCCCAGAAGCATCACAATCTACTTCAAACAATTTCTCAAAGTTTGGTAATGTCAAAACTAGAGCTTCAGTCATCTTCTGCTTCACTTAATGAAAACTAGCGTCAGCCTCATCTATCCATTTAAAGGTATGTCCCTTTAGGCACTCTGAACATCGATATAATTGGTGCGATAAGGGAACTGAAGTTCATGATGATTCTTCTATAAAAAAAAACTGCAATTCCATGAAAACTCTGAACATCGTGGATGCTTTTTAGTGTCGACCACTCAACAACAAAAATCTTACTTTGATCAGCCTAAACAACATCAATAGATACAATAAAGCCAAAAAAGCAACAAAATCAGTGAAGAACTTATACTTCTTTTTTTTTTTTTTCTGTTGACATACAATTGTTCCTTTCTTAAAGTATTGAAAACATCTCGTAGGTGCTCCAAATAAAACTCCAGAGTTAGACTATAAATTAGAATGTCATTGAAATAAACGACGACATATCTGCCTATGAATGACTTTAATACCTGCATGAACCTCATAAATATACTGGGAGCATTAGACAGTTCGAATAATATGACAATCCACTCATATAACCCATGGTGAGTTTTGTTTTGAAGGCTATCTTTCATTCATCCTCTAGTCTGATTTTGATCTGATGATACCCATTCTTGATATCGATCTTGAAAAATACTTTAGACCTTGCCAACTGATCTAACATATCATTTAGACGCGGTATAAGGTCCTTGTATTTTACTATGATCTGGTTTATAGTCCTATTGCCTACACACATACGTTATAACCTATCTTTTTTGGGGACAAAAAGGGCTAGCATGACACAAAGACTCATACTTTCTTGGATATGCCTTTTCTCTAGCATTTCCAACTCTTGTCTCTATAACTCTTGAGCTTATTTAAGATTAAGTTTGTAAGTTGCTTTGTTTGGCAGGATAAAACCTGACATCAAGTTAATCTGGTGTTGTATCTCTCTTATGGAAGGTAAAACTTGGGGCAACTCATCCAGCATTAAATTTGAAAATTCTACTAACACAATATGTGTCTTCTCGAGACTATCATCATTTTCCTTCTCTAGGGATATACTCCTAGGCATTAGAGAAAATACCACTCACTCACTTTTTATTTCCCCTATAAACTGTGATAAGGACAATAAAGTCTTCCCACTATCAACCTTCATCTTCATCTTCATCTTCATCTTCTCTATCATAGGTTTAAGAATTACACGCTTCCTTTTAATGCTAAGGGTATAAGTGTTTTTTCTACCATCATAAACCACAGTCCTATCAAACTATCATGGCCTCCCTATAAGAATATGACAAGTATCCATCGAAACCACATCATATCAAGCATTATCAAAGTATTTTTGACCCATAAAGAAAGAACAAGGCAGCGTCTATCCATGATTACCTCAGTATCACTATTCAACCATGTCAGCTTGTAGGGTTGATTTTTAGTTGGCAGTTGAAGTTTCCTTACTGCCTTCGTAGAGACCAAATTCTTATAGCTCCAACTATCTATAATCAAACTACAAACTATATCTTTGATGATGCATGTAGAATGGAAGATATTGTTACGCCTCCAATCCTTATCTGAATCACCCTTGGGTATCAACAAACTCTTTCTGATCACAAGGGTTATAATGTCATCTCCATGTAGAACACCACCTTCTCTATCTGAATCACCCTCGTTATTAGTAAAATTCATGGGCTCTTCCTCTACTAGCAAATTTTTTCCCGGATAATTCTCTGGTTTGCTACACGTGTTAATTTGGTGTCCCAACTCACCACATCTAAAACAACGAAGTCTAAAACCAAAACCTTGACTTGTTGCCCACTGATTTTGTTGGTTTGGCCCAACCTAGTTGGGGGTCTACCTTATGGCACTATTGCAGGCACTATTGCATCCTCTATTATTTTATTCTGATTGAAAGTTTCTATCAACAGTCCTAGCAGCCTACTACATCTCCACCGTTAGCCCTCTGATACGCCTTTAACATTGTTCATAAAGTCTAAAGACACAATACATCCTGAATTGAGTGTCGCAGGCCACTAAGGTACCGTGCCACCAGTTGCTCCTCTGTTCTGCCAGTTCATTTCTTGAAACTAGTTGGTAAAATCATCAGTATAGTCATTGATAAATTTACCTCTTTGTTTTAACATGTAAAGCCTTTAGTATATAGTTTATGAGTAGCTAAAAGGAAGAAAGTGTTGTTTCATCTTCTTTTTTTCATTTTGTCTTAGTCATAGATTCTAGTTTTCCCTTGTCTCTCTTGTCTTCTTCAACTGCTTCCATCAAGCAGATGCCCTGCCCTTTAATTTGATCACAACCAACTTCACTTGTGTCTTTTCAGGCACATTTTGTATTCAAAAATCCATTCAATTTCATTCAACCAATTTATAAATTCTTCTATTTGTAAAGAACCTGAAAACTTAAGAATTTTGATACAAAATTCAAAATTCCTAAATTTATTCTTTTCTCGCTCAAGGGGTGGTCTCCTATAAATTCACCTCGGATTTTCAGTACTGGCCAGGAACCCATGATCACTCTCCTGATCCTAGTCACGCTACCCCTAGTTTTGTAGGTCCCTCTCTTCTAATCTATGGGTTAATTCTGAGATTTGCCTTTGCATGTCTTCGATGATGAGCTCCTAAACGTTTTCATCTCAAAGGGGGGGCTTCTCATCCCCTTCTTGGCTAAGCCCTGCTCCTTGACCTCTTCCATGGTTTGTTAACACACACAACAAGAAACAAATTTTCTTTCACGGGATTGTAGCACACAACTCACAATAAATCTGAAATCGTTGGGCTATGATACTACTGATGCAGATGAAAGCTAAAGACAACAATTAAACAAAGAACACATAATGGTTGTATAGGCAAAAAGGTTGCAGATGTAAGCCCTAAATTCACAAGTTTTATTCTAAAAATAATGATAATCAAGTCTACCTTCTCAGGAGGTTTACAAAGCCGTAAATAGGATGAAAACTCTATTTTAACTAAGAAATAAAACAAAATTACAAAGGATAGAAGCATAAAATTCAAAAATAACAAGGAACATCACAAAAACTATCAAAATCAGGGCCCTAAAGTGAGATTTGTGATATCTAAAGGGGAAAACAACCTTTGGAGTCTCCTGTAAAAACTCAAGCACAATCCAATAATCAAATAAAAAATTATAGCTCTTTTGACCTGTTATTTTTATCTAACACGATTACATCTCTTCTTAAACCTAGATATGTCCTACTAGTATATAAATATATTTATTAGGCCTTGCATGTAATCTGTTTGGGACATATCTTCATCTAATTAAAGCAAATAACTAACAGGCCCAACTATATTAATTACTATATAAAATATTAAAGAAGAGATAAGAACTATAAAGCTTATATGATTTGCCAGGAACCGATGGCTCCACCACATTAGAACCAATCTTAAGAAACTTGCCAGATCACTGTTCCAGAACAACTGGAGCAACTGGAAACGCGCTACCAGGATAATTAGCTCCAAACTAGTGACTAAATAGAAAACCCAGGGGGTTCAGAAGATTATCATTAGCTTCTTAGGTACTGTCATTGACTCCGATATAGAAAACAAGGTTTGGAACTTGGCACTGCCAATGGTACAGGGCAGTCTCAAATAATCAATTAGATATGAACATCAAGCTCACATTGAGCATGAATACAACGACAATCGAATTTTTTTACATAAGACAATTTTTTTAGTTTATGTACAGAATGGACCAATGGTGGTAAAAAGATTCTTTGTTTACAAAAAATCCCATTGCCAATAAACCTTCTCTACAATCCCTCCACCACTCCGCACAGCAAGACGGAGTGTTTCGGAAGCAGGTGGAACCCCCCAAAGATATGGCACTGCCACCGTCATTGTTAGCTTTTCGTGCAATCCACCTTTGATGGCCTTCTCTGCAGTCACGACCTGAAAAGTGAAGATTCATGTGCATTCTCAGATATAGCCAATCCACACATACAACCTCCAGGGATAGGAATCCTATTAAATTATGACTATACAAATAAAAGCAAGGCAACAAAGACGTCAGACAAATAAAAAATTAAAAGATAGTCCTTTGCAGAGGTAGACATGACCGGCATTTTAAAAAGAAGGGAGTTTATCAAACCATGATTGAGAATAGTTCCCGTTCAGCTAAACACTAGCCCTATGTGAACCTGAAATAGAATGATAAGTATGAAAGGACGACTATGCTGTTTAGGGAATACACAAAAACACCTTCTCCTATATTGAATTAGATCCCATTACTACCTGTTGCATCATCCTGCAACCCACTTGCAGAAACTCCAAATGACCCGCCTAAAACATGCTCAAATTAGTTTAACATTTACACAAAACTTAATATGATATTGGCATTCAGTTACATATAATGAATCTTAATATTGTCAACTTCGTATACATCAAGTCTAGAGCCAACAATTAAGAGGCCAGTAGAAGGGTAGTTGTCTGTTTCTTCTTTCAGGGGATGTTTGGGAGTATAGTATCAATTGCTTTTCGAAATGTTTTTTACTCGGAAATGCATTAAAATAATGTTTTCTTTTTAAATTCTTTTTTAATATCTACACATCAAAACGATCCAAAAACACTAAAAAAAATAACTTTAAGCAAATAATTTTTTCAAATTTTCATGAAAGCAAATGGAACTCAAACGGGCACTTCAATTTCAAGTCCAGTACAATTCTCAAAACACAATGTGACTTTCCTCGGTGGACTAAAAAACTGATGTGAATAACACCCAATCAGCACTAAGCATGCAAATAAAAAAAATATTAAAACACTCTCCGGTGAATTTGGGAGTAAAAAGCTAAAAAAAAAAAAAAAGTCCCTACTTTGTAAGGCAACACTGGAGCTGTCGCTGGAAGAGAAAGCATGAAATAAATTAACCGTAAACATCTAATTTATTTTTCTCCTTGCTTTGAATATGATCAAATAAACCAAGTGAAGTTAACAGGATTAGATGAAGATTGCACTCTCAATATCAAAATATACCATTGAAATGCTAGATTAATTTAGTCATAATAAGCATTACCTCCCCACCATGCTCCAAAACAGTGTCTTCTACAACATCACTCAACATCTCAATCGATCGGCAAAACCCAAAGATACAAAGCCTTCTCCCCGTATCAAGTCCCTAATATGACCAGATCTCATATAAATAAGATATCAGGGCTACAGATTTTAAAGAAGACCCTAAAACAATGGGTCAAAAAATTACTTACATTAGTTGCTGCAATATCAAAGAGTGCACCCAAGCATAAGCCTTGATTTGGATCCATGTAATCACTCTCTTGAAAACGTTGAAATCTCTGAGAAGTTTTTGATTTCCCTCGCTTCCTCTGTTTAAGTCCATTGGAAAAATCAGATACTTACAAAAAATTACATTCATGCAGAGAAGTAAATGAGCAGCATTTCACCAATGTTATCTCAATTAGAAGAAAAGAAAAGAAAAAACACAGAAAGAAACAGAAAATAACACAAACAAAAGCAAAACGGCATACGTTGGAAGAAGCGACAAGTCGAGGAACTACAGAGCCTCCAATCTGAACGAGCCCATCAGTTGTGAAAAGCGTGATTCTTTCTTCCCGAACCCATTCAATATCTGAAAACAAAATGCAAGAACAACCCCATTTGGTTTCATCTCATGAAACCAAGAAAGAAAAATAGAGTCTTTCTTACACAAATATAACAAGAATTCAGTATTTTTAACTCGTATTAAAACTCGAAGAACATAACCCTTAATTTTATTTTCTAATTCCAAGAAAAGAAAATACAAAGTCCCAGACTTTATGGTGATTTTATAAACTGGAACTAAATGGGCTACATTCTAATTTGGTAATTAAAGATCTACAGCTGAAATCACGTAACTTTCTTTAAGATAATAAAACAGTAAGATGAAGAACAAAAGACATGTATACCGTTGTCGCCATCGGACCAAGGAAAGAAACCAAGAGATTCATCGCCGAGGAAGTTGCCAGAGTCTGAAGCTTTACAAGTGAATCGAATGGAGCGAGAGGAGCGAGAGTGCGAAGCTGAGGATTTAAAAGGAGAGGCAAAGGAGAGATATGAATTGGGTTCTCTGGAACGATAAATGTTAGAAGGGAGGGAAGAGAAGGGAGATAAACAAAGAGCAGAGGTTTCTGCCATTAGAATTTGAAGAAACAGAAACAGAAGAGGAAAGGAAAAAAGATTCAAGAGAGAGGAAGGATGGGGAATCTGGAGGAAAAAGAAGGAAACGGCCTGAAGGGAAAGGAGAGAGTTTTGACGCCACATATGGAATGGATGAACACGTGGCACAATATGTCGTCTATTGCAAGAGAGCCAGAGAATCCGGGTCTTGGAAAAACGGGTGGTCCCGGGCTTTTTTCAGCCAGCGGCGCTGCTCATGTTTGGTCAGTGGCAAAATTATCCGATTATTTATTTATTCATGCCTCAGTGATGATGAATTTGATCAGCTAAAATTAACTATGGTTGAGTAGAATTTTACAGAGAAGTTGCAAAAACTACATTTATTAATTCTAACAATTCAAATTAAGTCAAGATTCGTGATTAAAATAGTAAATATCAGATGAAAAATCAAAGTTCTAAACATTAATTCATTAAACAAAAATAAAAAGTAATTACAAAAAATACATTTCATTTGAAAAAATATCAAATTGATAATATTTTAATATTTTTTGATGGTTTTGATATGCTGAT
>Ga0307514_10005423_pt1 | contig 11394 bp, 4 predicted proteins | sample 16_EM_MG_FD_203088 | JGI IMG/M metagenome (GOLD analysis project Ga0307514, IMG submission 203088) | Populus trichocarpa ectomycorrhiza microbial communities from riparian zone in the Pacific Northwest, United States - 16_EM | ecosystem: Host-associated > Plants > Roots > Unclassified | place... | reverse complement strand
TTGAAGGACGAATTAAAAAAAAAATCAATTTTAAAAAAGGAAAAAAAACCTAACTCGAGTCAGCATATCAAATTTATGGCTCGATTGTGAGATTAGGGTAGCCCCATACAAAAAAAAAATAATGGAGGTCAACTCTCAAACAAACTAAATGATTAAAAGCAAATCTGGAAAAAAAATCAATTTAAAAAAAACCTTGAATTTTTTTTTTATTCAACATAAGTTAACTTGACTAACAAGGTCAATAACCTCATAGAAAAGAAAACAGAAAAAATCATGAAGTTTATAGTTCAATAATCTAATGTCGAAAGATGAGATTGAAAAATAAAAGATCAAATTTAAATCGAGCTAATCTTTAAAACTCGTGACACCAGGATTACCCCATAAAAGATAAACATGAAAAAATCACGAAGAAAAATTCATAATCATCAAAAATTAAAAAAAAAAACTAACAATCAAAACAATGAGGATCAAATATGGTATAAAAAAGTAAATGAAAGAAAATAATAAGGGAATAAATTGAAAAATATGTATAAAATACAAAGAAATAGTAATCAAAAGAAATAGGACCAAATTGGATACAAAAATTAAATGAAATAAAATGTTGAGGGATAAAATTAAAAAAAAAAAAAAGCATTAAAAGAAAAAACAAATATCAATCAAAAAATAAGGATAAAAATTAATACATACAAATTATCAAAACACATTTAATTTTTGGTAAGGTTGGCGTGAAATTCAAGGCAAAGAGAGAGAAAAATGAGAGGAAAAAGTCCATTGAAGCCCAATCATTGTTCCGTTATGCGCACGCTCATGATCATAGAGAAGAGAACAATGTGATACTTTCAGCACCGTCTCGGAAGGCAACATTTATTCGTCGAGAGACACCGCACGCACTGCTCAAAAAACATAGATGCCTCCCACTCGCCAACCACTTTATTTTTTCTAATTATATTTATATTTGTAAAAGTATTGAATTGCTCTTCATTCAAATTGATTATAACTAAAAAATCATAATGAAAATACAAAAACAATCCTAGATGTTAGTTTTGATTTTTTTTGCTTTTAAAAGCAATTTAGTTATTTCACTGTACAATCAAAGCATTTAAAAACCGAAAAGCCTTTGGATCACAGTTTTAAGGTTTTTTTCTTTTAAGAGTATTTAAATCATTTTATTGTGCATCTAAAATATTAAAGGATTGATTTGTCTCCAATTAATATGATAATGATAAATGAATACTATTGAAAATATTGTTTTGCCCTCACTAATTAAATGATTTTGTTAGATAATTATAAAATAATCATTTCACTTTCATAATTCATAATAAATTGTCTTGATAATAAGTGAAAGATTTATCTCTTTTAGCTTTTAATTGTAGTAGCAGTTATTTGTGTTTATTGTGTTCAGAGGCTGTTTCTTGGATTGGAAAACAAGGGGAATGTACTGATGCAAAAGCATGAGATAGGGAGATTGTTGGGGAAAGCACCTTTGCCAAGGTCTACCATGCAAGTAATCTCAAAACTGGCCTGAGTGTGGCGAAGAGAAGGTATTAAGTGAGAAATTCTTTTCATGAGACTGATTAGACATCCGAATGAGGTGATGGCTACCAAAACTAAGATTTACTTTGCATAGAATATGTTAAAGGTGGTGAGCTGTTCAACAAGGTTGCCAAGGGAAAGCTTAAGGAGGATGTTGTGAGGAAATATTTTCAAGTTTCAACAGCTGATTAGTGCGGTTGATTCTGTCACAGTAGAGTTTTGCATCGTGATCTGAAGCCAGAAATCCTGCTGTTGGATGAGAACAAAAATTTAAAGGTTTCTGATTTTGGATCAAGCGCTCTTGCTGAATCTAAGCGGCAAGATGAGTTGCTTCACACAACCTGTGGAACCCCTGTTTATGTTGCTGCAGAAGTGACAACACAAGAGGCTATGATGGAGCTTAAGCTGATATTTGGTCTACCGGCTACATCTTAAATTCCGTGATCCAGATGTTATGGAGAGTTTAGGAAGACAGGGTAGGGAGAATTAGAGCACAGAACGGTCGGTGAACATTGCTGCAAATCCAAACAACTAGCAGTTCTTATTCTAAACTTAACTTCATGTTTTATGTTTCATAATTATCAGCTAGCAAATGAACCCTGCTTAATCGATATTAGCCTTTTTCCTGGCCTCCTATTCCAACATTGGGGAGAACTACAGGGAAATCGGGGCTCCATGACACGTTCTTTAAGAGGGAAATTTTGGTTTCCACGAATAGATAGCCTTTGACTTGGGATGGAGGGGGGAGGCTCCCAGGTACATGGAAAAGTGAACCTAACATGAAAAGAAGGCCAAAATAGCTTCTCATAAGCATAAGCAGCATGCGTTAGCATCATCTCATTGGCATTCATTCAGATGAAGATCAAGTGGTTTACAACTACGAGGAGGAATAGCTCCATTTTCAAAAGAAGAAATTTTCCTCAAAAAGGGGACACCCCCCTCTCCCCCAGGCAAAACCTAAAAAATTTAGAATTGTAGTAAACCTAACTGTTACCTCATGCACAGGTGAATGCATGTCAAAGGGTAATCCTAATTTCCTATGCATGCTAAGTACGTAAAGATCAATGCCCCTTTTAAAGAACCGATGGAAGAAGATACAATCGTGTCCAGTGTACATCTGAGGGGCATTTGCCTCTTCAGAACAGGAGGTCTGATCAGGCGCCTCATACTGTCACCCTTTTTTTTTTTTTTTTACTTTTCTTTCCTTTTTTTAATCGAATGACCACTGTACATCTGAGGTGGGGAACAAACCACCAAAATTGGGTCTTGTGACAGATGACTTCCCGAAACCTTCCCCTGAACCTTGTGCACCCCATTCATTCCTGCCAGTGGAAAAGAAATGAATCAGAGAGATTAGCATTATCAGTTTCAACACTGTAGACAAGCAAGTAGACAAGCAAATAGACAAACTAATAGCACTCAAAGGTTGATTAGTTGTTCTAATCATTAATGAACATAATCGTTAGTAATCAAAATATTGTATTAGTTTTATTTACATATTCAAATATAGTAAATACATCTAATTAGTGCGTATATAATTATCAAATTATGTTAAATTTTATTAGAATTGTGCTTGTTTTTATATATTGCTGCATCACCTGCCAAGGAGAATATCAATAAACATTTATTGTTTATGCAAATTATTTTTTTGGATCTGTGTCGAGTATTTAAGTTTTGACTCGACATTAATCTTAAGTATTTTTAATAATCTTTGAAATAATTATTCATATTTCTTTCTTTGCATTCGGATGCTTCATCATGGTGTTGATTAGTTTCCCAATACTCTTGAAAAAATAGATTATTATATATATATTTCAGGGGGTTTAACAGTTAGGTGAGTACAAACTCAAACTCTACAATCTAAGAGACCGAAGGCTGCAGCAGATACCTGCATTACAACAGTTTTTCTTGGTCCTAAGCCACTCCAATTAATTGTAGCCAGGAATTAGAATTCGGCCCAAGAAATGGATATTGTACATGAACACGCTAAGTGTGACAAATACCACCGGGTGGTTATTTAAATAAGCAACCGAGAATAGTGACCATAGTAAAGGTTAAAAACCAGAGTTCACTCATGAATTTATATTTAACTGCGAAAAACTTGGGCATCAAGTGTCACATCATTCTTTTATTGTCCAAAACAATGGAATTATTTCAGTGCATCAATCTAACACAATATTCTTTTCATCTCAGTTATCATAGTTTTAATTGATATCAGATGATCTTCAGATGTTTCAACAATGATAAAAGTCAGACTGATGGTTTCTCGTTTTAGTCATATATACATTCCAATTCGAGATTAGAGATCTAATAAAAGAGAGTTCAAATGATGATGCACTCACTTGGAACAACTATGGACTGGAGATGACCCCAAAGCATTGTCGGTTGCAGCTCCAGTGGGACTCCGATAAATCACTTCATTCTGAGCACATTCCTCCTGAGATTTCAGAGAGAACTGGCTAGTGCTGCCTGATAATGGTGGGAAAAAGGCATTCTGTAACCATGGTTCATTTTCACTTGAACCAATGACTGGACTGAAAACCCCACCATTCTGGCCATTGCCAAGAAAAACCTTCTGGGGAGAAAGAGTACCAGAAAGGATTTGATCATCTTTTGTAAACAGCGATGGCATAGTTTTCTGAGATGGAGGTGGTATAATATCTTCCTTGGTTGATCTGTTTCGTTCTGGGGGTAAAAGCCAGCTTCCTGGGCCACCTACTAAACCTAAACCATCCTGACCAAGAGGAGAACTGTTCCACATTTGCCATGTTCTCTTCTCATTCCCATGCATATCATCCGTAGGTAGAGTGTTAAAATCTTGGGCTATAGGAGTAGTTGGGAACCAATTAGAACCATTATTCTTTTCATCAGCAGTTCGTAGTCTTGACAAAGGGGACTCAATTGGAGATGGCTTGTTCACTTCAGGAGATGCAGACACATTCTTTATAGCATAAGGCCTTTCCAATCCCAGTCCCATGTCTGGCGCAAAACCAGTTCCCAGGTCTAACTGAAAATTATCAAGCGACTCTGAAACAGGCCCAAGCAATGATATTGGGTCAGGAATATAACATGGGTCTTCAAACAGTTCCGGTTCTTCAGGTATAAAATCACAGGACCCTTCCACAGAACGGGGAAAAATTGGTTCAATAGGAGGTGAGAAACCTAAACTAGTGCTACTGGATACATTTGGAAATGCAGAGGCTGGAAATGGTGATGGCAGCCCAAAATTGATTGGATTATCAAATGATTGCATTGGTGATGATTGCAAAGGAAACTGTTGTGCTTGAACTTCTGCTTGTTTTGAATTTGGTCTACAGATGACATTTGCATTTGAGGATGAAGGAGCAGGTGATGAGCGTGCAAATAATTGCTGCCATGTTTTCTTAGGTTGGCTTGGTTGCGTTTCAGAGAGCACCTGTTGTGAATAGCAGAGCATCTTAACACTTTTTTTCTTATAAATGCATTGCTAATCCACAAGCATCCAAAATAAGCTATCTGTCTTTAATAAAAACCCTAGCATGCCTTCCAATCAAAGTTACCCATAAGTATGGGCAAATAACCAATGATAGGAGACAAATCTCATCACAAAGCAAAAGGGCAAGCATTTAAAAAATCTAGATCAAACTTATGCACATATGACTAAAATAACAAGGAGAATTTCAATATGGGATTAAAAAAAAAAAAAAAAAACAATTTCTGCATAACTTATCCAGCATGCCTGTAAACATAATAAAAAAAAATTAATACAAGACAATTTCACCAGAACCCTAGCATGCTTTTCAAACAAAGTTTCTAAGAAGAACAGGCAACTAGGCATTAACAGAAAATTTTCAACGCAACTAAACAAACATTTTAAAATCTATATCAAATTTACACAAAGTTGAAATGACAGTCAATCAAGCCGGTTAACCATTATGTTCAATCAAAGTTGCAAAATAAGTGCTAGACAATCAAAATTTATAATACATAGATGGCCAGCGCAGCATGCCATGAGGATAAAATCAATATAAAGAAAGCAACAAATTCTGCATGCCTAAAATTTTTTCCACCTGTCAACAAGCGAAAATAAATAAGAGTAAACATGCAGCAAGACAACTTACAGGACGATAGATGTTCCTTTCATCTCCATTCAGACCTGCTTTCCCAGCCAGACGGTCAGGTGGATATATCTCTCTCCTATAGGCAGAAGTATGAACAGGATCTATAGAACTGTTGGGCTTATTTTCTTTAGTGACCATAGCAGGCATGTTAGCAGGTTTTCCAAAGAAACCACCTCCGCTAAAAGCTCTAGAAGAAGACAAAAATGTACCCTTCATTCGATCAAAATACCTAGATCCAGCATTGCCCCGGTTAAAATTGCTTCCAGGTGTATTCTTAATCCCATGTCCCAATTCAATGTTCTGACCTTTTACACTCTCTGTCCCAGTTTTTTGATGTTGACGGCGCTCAATTTCACTCTTCTTCTCAACATCCCGCTTCTGATCACTTTCCTTACCAACTTTCTTTTCCAAATCTTCTGCATCAGAGTTGCTCTTACTAGACCCCTTGTCTTTCTCTTTCCTTCTTTCCTGACGTTTCTTTTCTGCTTCCTTCCTACTATTTTTCTCCCTGGTTAGTGGTGATGATCTACTTCGATCCCTTTCAGCCTCCATTATCTCATCCCTCAGCTTCCTACGTTCCTCTACCAATCTAGCAACCTCCTCCCTTTGCTTTTTCTCTTCCTCCTCTAAGAGCTCCTTCTCTAACCTAGCCTGTCTCTTCTCTTCAGCTTTCCTGCGTGCTTTCTCTCCTCTACTCTCATGAAAGTTTTCCCCATTCTCGCGCCTATTAGCCAACATCACCCTATGCTCGGCATCAGAAGAGCCATCCTCAGAGGAACTAGTCCTAAAAATCTTCCTCCAAAGCCACCGGATGCTCAAGAAAAAAGATGTCAACACCTTGCAAGCAAAAATTACAACCCCTGAATATGATGTCTCGGCCAAACAATGTCCATCCCCTCCAAAAATCCCACTCCCATTCTTCCTCCAATAACTAGACTTCCCAGCTACAGACCCACCAGCCCAACCACCATTATCTAACCACTCCTGACTACACATCCATCCATTATCACTCCACGCCTTGCCATTCAGTAACTTCCCACCTTTCCCCACCAAATCCTTAATAATCCCAGAATTTGAAATCCCCAACCCAGGTGGTACAGGCAAATCCAAAACTGGCCGTTTCGAAATATGCCCACAATAAGAACACATAAACTTACCAGCACCCGGATTCTGATCCTTATATGGACTCAAACAATTCCTACACTTCCTCGTAGCAGTTTTCCTAAGCTTCTGCAATTCAATAGCTTCAAACCTTTTCCTCTCCCTCAATCGTGCATTTCTACGCACCCGCCAAGCAGACAGCTGTGGCATCAAAACCTCGTACCAAAATAAAGTAACCAGGAGCACAAAAACACACGCCAGTCTCGGCGATGTAATCTCAAAACGAAATGCCGGCGGCAATAGCTGTGAAAGTGCCCATAATCCTATCAAAGGAATAACTAACCAAGGCAGCATCGTAGCAACCCGGCGAGACCACTTTTGTATCACACACAGTATACACATTATCCTCCTATTTTCCCCGTCTTTGGAAAACAATCCAACACAAAGAGAAGAAAGAAAGAAAAGAAAATCCCCAATTCAAAATCTAGCAATGCTTCAAATTCGAGACCCTAACCCTATCTTCTCCAATTCAAACCAATTCGCAGATACTTCAAGAACCCTAAAAATCAATAAATAAATAAAAATCCCAAACCAATTAAAATTAAAAAAAAAAAAACAAAACCTAATCCAAGATTAATTGAGTGATTAAAAATAATTGTTAGATTAGAGTTTGATAAAACGGCGACGTAATGAGCTGGAAACAATGCGAGAGAGATTCGGGGACTTACAATCACAGGTTGAGAGCCCATGGCAATTGATGGAAATGAGAGGCAGAAAATGAAGAAGAAGAAAAAAAGATTTTGATAATCGGGCAGGCGGGTTCGGATTTTGGAAATCGGTTCGTCGTCGTTGTTGTTGTAGCAGCAGCTTTGGTGTTCGTTTTTCTGTTTTAACAGAGAAGAAACTCGAGAAAGAGAAGAGAAGAACAAGAAATTATAAAAATAAATATATGAATAAATTTTTTATAATAAATAAGATAAAAGGGAGATTTTCTATTTTGTTAAAAGATAAATAAATAAATATATTGAGGGAATTTAAGGAAAACAAATTATACAAGCAATCTTTCAAGTTTTTTAGGGTGAATTATATTATAGTCCTTGTAGATTATGAGATATTCCGTTTCAGGCTCTCACTGTTTAAACTTCTCAAATTTTTCACAATATCTCAATTTGACCCTTTATTGTGAAATAGCTAATAATTAATTATTCTTTTGTGGAATACTTTTTATTATTATTATTAACATGGGTATCCGGGCCAGCTTGCGCGCACCTTGATTAATTTCACGGGCCTTGAAGTTAATAATCATGTAAGTCTCTAGTGGTTATCATATTAGTAACCATAATGTTCGAACCTGAGACTACAGGAGAAGCAAATTTCTTGGTCGAAATTGTACTGGAAAGATTATATTAAAAAACAATTTAAGAATTAAAGTGAAAATGCTAAAACATAGTTTTGTTTATTCTTCTAGACCATTGAGCCACCTTTTAATTAAAATTAAGACAAAAAACTAGTGTGATTGGCGTTTGAAAAGGCTAAAACACCTCGGTTCTTTTTATAATGCAAATGAATGAGCTGATTAATTAAGGATGGGTTTGTTTACCACAAGTAAATGTTCGTTGCCAAGATAGAGGTAATTTTACCAAGATTTTTTTTTTTTCTCTTGAGATTGAGATTGAGATTGAGTTTTACCAGGACTTGATGATGGAGATTGTAGAGTGTATCTAATCTGTGACTTTCATTGTTAATGATATTTTTTAACATAAAAAAAATGATGTTTAGAATTTTCTAGCAAATTTTAAAGAAGTAAACAAATTTTGTAATTCAAGTCATAGTCTTAATTGGATTTAATAAGTTGATTTCATTTAATTATATGATAAAAAATAACAATAAATTAACCAAATTAAAAAATAACAAAACACTAGCGAGCCCGGATAAGTCCACCAAACCCCATGAGTTGGATCATGCGAACAAGATAACCTAAGAGATGACAAAACAGAAAAAATTATAAAATTTAATTTTCAAACCAATCAAATATTGAAAGATAAAACAAGAAAAATATTTAATCTTAAAAAAATGACCTAAAAAATATCCAAGTCAACCTTAACTAACCTACCAAACTCGTAACTTATGTCATAATATCGATGTAACCCCATAGAAAGGAAAGCAAAGAAAATCACGAAGCTCAATCCATACAAATTCAATGTTAAAAGATGAAACTAAAAGAGCATATCACTATAAAAAATGGATCTAAAAAAAGACTAATGTCAACCTGAGTTAATCTTTCAAATATATGCCCCGTTTTGTGAGACCAAGACTAACCCATACAAAAAAATCATGAAATCTAATTCTTAATCAACTCAGTGTCAAATGATTAAATTGGAAAGATAATTCTATTTTAAAAAAATACAAATAAAAAATGACAATAAAAAAATGATGATCAAATTCAACATAAAACACAAAATGATAGAGCACCTTTTGATTTTGGCTAGGATAGCGTAATTCTTGGGGAGAAGAGAGAAAGAAGAGGGAGAAGAAGAAAAAAAAAACAGCATTAGAACTTCATCGTCACTCCTCCACCGACACGCACTGCCTCACCTGAAAGTTGTCACTACGCCGCTTTCAATGCCACCAAGAAATCCGGTGTTTGGAAATGAAAGGAAGCCGCATGCACCATTAGAATGCAACGACTTTCTCCATATGCTGATACATGTAAGGCATGCACCAACCAAGTTGCCTTACCCGTTAATTTCAGTTCATCATATTTGTTTTAGTTTTAATTTTTGTCTTTTAAGGCTTAATTGTTTTACATCAAATTTTTATCTTATTTTTACAAACCGAGCATTAATCGAGTACCGAATTTTTCTCTTGATATTGCAAGATTATCATATCTAGGCAACCAAAATAAACTACTAAGTTAAATTACAAATAAAAGCAATGTGAAATGATTAAATTTTTAAAAAAGTTGAGTGACTGAAAAAAAAGGACATGAATTCTTTCTCTGCCCATGCAAATCAGTCCTTAATATTAGCAAAAAAAAAAAAAGGGATTGAACATTTTTAAAAGTTTCAAATCCAATCCTTGAAGCTCTAATTTTTTTAAATCAATGAAATTGAGTTTTATTTTTCCATACTGAGAATTAACCAAACGACAAAACACTTCCTTGACACTGTGAGATCTCTATACGCAAGCATAAATAACATATTACCAAAACCAATTTCAAATCATCGCAATGTTAAAGGGCCAAATAAAAAGAAAAAAAATGGAGACCTGTATGAAAAAAATAATAAGAGACAAAAAAAAAAAACCATTGTGGGAATTCATATTAATTCCTGTCACAAGTCATAGTAAATCACTTATAGCTCTTTATTTATTTATTTTTATAATAATTGGGGTAGAAAATTCGGTCAGAAAATAATAATAATGAATACTAAGTCTAAAATGGGTGTTTTATTTTTGCATATATGCCAAATATTGGTGATCAATATCCTTAAAAATATACAAGTATCACCTTCAAAATAATAATAATAATAATAATAATAAAACCCATTGCAATCAATAGAAGCTTTCTCTTTTTTTAATTTTCATATTCTCTATTTTATAATATCACTAGTTTATAGTTTATGTAGCCGTATTATGTTCCAGGTTGAATCAAAAAAATTTAACCATAATAAAAAATATTTAGATTATAAAAAATTATTTGATATTTTTATTAAATCTGATCTAACAGGCTAACCTTAAAACCTCTTTATTTAACTATTTGTTTAACTCGAGTTTAAAATTAAATCATGCAGGAAAGGACCCGACATGACCCAATAGTCTTAACTAGCCTAAATGCAACCTGACCGACTAGTAAAAAAAATCTAAGAATAAAATTGAGAATAAATGCATGAAATTGACATAACAAATACCTTTTGATTCAACTTCTTGTCTCACCCGATTTTAAAATAAAACTGTGTGAAAATTACCCTGACTTGACTTAGTCGACTTAGCCAATCCAAAAGCAACCCAATCAACCCGTAAAAAAAATTCATAGGACAAGATTGAGAAAAAAAAGCATGAAATTAACAACAACAAAAAAATATCAACCCAACTCCTTTCTTAGTCAGGGTTTTAAATTAAAACTTATTGGAGTTGTTCTGACATGATTCAATCTACTTGACCTGTCTAAAAACAATCCAAATGATTATTAAAAAAAATCTGAAAATTAAATTGAGAAAAAATTGAAATCAAAAGAAAAAAAACAGAGCTAAATGAAAAAAAAAAACTAAATTAAAATAATAATAAAAAAAAGCGAAATAAAAAAAAAAACTGAATTAAAAAAAATAAAGAAAAGGAGAAGTTTCACTATTAATAGGAGTAGTGAAGCTCCGTTAAGTTTCCTAGGTCTTTTAGTGTAGTAGGGTAATAAGAAAAAAAACATCTCTCACCTAAAAATATTACAAAAAAACATCACTATTAAACATCTTTTAGTGTAGGCTGGATTAAATTATTATGTATTTGCGATTTTAAATATGAATTTGTAGAAGGTACAGTAAGATTAACTCTTATAGTTATATATTTCCTCGACTCGAAGCCTCCATGGATAAATACATAGAGTGTATGAATGATGCACGTTAAGATTTAGGAATTAGAGACGTCTTAAAGGCATGTTGATGAAAAT
>Ga0307514_10005422_pt1 | contig 11397 bp, 11 predicted proteins | sample 16_EM_MG_FD_203088 | JGI IMG/M metagenome (GOLD analysis project Ga0307514, IMG submission 203088) | Populus trichocarpa ectomycorrhiza microbial communities from riparian zone in the Pacific Northwest, United States - 16_EM | ecosystem: Host-associated > Plants > Roots > Unclassified | place... | reverse complement strand
GCGCACGGTGACTTCGAGACCGAGATCAAGGGCGTCAACACGCTCGTTCCCGAGTACCAGGCGAAGTACGGAACGACGGATGCCGACGGCAACACCATCACCTACGTTCCTCTCATGGCGGTCACCTACTGGGGCTTCCGGCTCATGATCACCTTCGGCGGGCTCGCGGCCTTCGCCGCGGTCGTCGCCCTGTGGCTCACGCGCAAGGGAACCGTGCCCCGCTCGATCTGGGTCATGCGGCTCGCGATCGTCGGCATCCTCGCTCCCTTCGCCGCCAACTCGGCCGGATGGATCTTCACCGAGATGGGACGCCAGCCCTTCGTTGTCGCACCGAACCCCAACCCCAGCGGCGTCGACGGCGTCTACATGTTCACCGCTGCCGCCGTCTCGCCGGGGGTCACCGCCGGGGAGCTCCTGTTCTCCCTCATCAGCCTCACCCTCGTCTACGGCGCGCTCATGGTCGTCGAGGTCACCCTGCTCGTTCGCTACGTGCGCGGCGGATGGCGGTCGGCGATGCCGGCGGTCGAGGTCTCGACAGGCTCGACCACCGATGACGAGAACCCCGACGACGACCCCGACAAGCGCGACGACGTGCTCGCGTTCGCGTACTAGAAGGAGCACGCAATGGATCTCCCCACCATCTGGTTCATCGCCATCGCCGCCCTCTGGATCGGCTACCTCCTCCTCGAGGGATTCGACCTGGGCGTCGGCATGCACATGCTCGTGAGCGCACGCAGCGAGAGCCAGCGACGCCTCATGCTCAACACGATCGGCCCGGTCTGGGACGGCAACGAGGTGTGGCTGCTCACCGCGGGCGCCGCCACCTTCGCGGCGTTCCCCCTCTGGTACGCCTCGCTGTTCTCGACCCTCTACATCCCGCTGACGCTCGCGCTGCTTGCCCTTATCTTCCGGGCCGTCGCGATCGAGTACCGCGGCAAGGGCCACTCCCCGCGCTGGATCCGGTTCTGGACGACCGCTCTGGGCGTCGGCTCCTTCGTTGCCGCGTTCTGCGTCGGCGCCATGCTCGCACTGACGACCACCGGCCTGCCCATCGACGCGGACGGCAATCGCGTCGGCGGTCCCTTTGCCTGGCTCACGCCCTACGCCGTTCTCGGCGGCCTTGCCGTGATCGGGTTCTGCCTCGTGCACGCGGCGGCGTTCCTCGGGCTCAAGACACTCGGAGCGGTGCGTGAGCAGTCGCAGCACTTCATCCGCAGATTCGCACCGTTCGCGCTGCTGCCGATCGTCGCTTGGGTCGTCGCGGTGCAGCTGCTCAACGGCAAGGTGTGGACGCTCGCCATCATCGTGGCCGCGGTGGTAGCCCTGGTTTTCGGTCTCGGCGCCGCTCGCCACGGGCGGGAGGGCCGCGCGTTCGTTGGCATCGCGCTGTTCCTCGTCTTCGGCGCCGCCTCGATCTTCGCCTCCGCCTACCCGGTGGTGCTTCCCTCGAGCATCGACCCGGCGTTCAGCCTGACGGTGGAGAACGCATCGAGCGGCGACTACACCCTGGGGGTCATGTCGTGGGTGACGGCCTTCGCCCTTCCGCTGGTCTTCGTCTACCAGGGCTACACCTACTGGGTTTTCCGCCGTCGACTCGGCGAGCACCACCTGCCAGAGTCGCACCCGGTCGTCGCCGCGGTGGCACCACTGCCATGAGACCGGCTAGGGAGGACCGCCGGGCCCTCCTCGCGTTCGCACTGCTCGGCTCGCTCAAGGCACTGGCCCTCGTGCTGGTCGCCGAGGGCGTCGCGCGGGGAGTCGTGGCCGTGGTCGAGGGCCAGCCGTGGCAGAACGGGGCGCAGCTGATCGTCGCTGGCGGCATCCTTCGCGCTGTGCTCGCCTGGGCGGGCAGCTCGCTCGCCGCCCGCGCAGCCATCGGCGAGAAGGAGCGGCTGCGTCGGCTGCTCGCCGGTCACGTCGTCGCCAACGGCGGCAGCGCCTCGACCGCGGTAGTCGGATCCCTCGGCCTCGACGAGCTCGACGGGTACTACCGCCAGGTGCTGCCGGCACTCGCGACAGCCGCGACCGTTCCGCTGCTGGTCGGCGCGCGCATCCTGTCGGCCGACTGGGTGAGCGCGCTCATCGTCGTGCTGACCGTTCCCCTCGTTCCCCTCTTCATGGCGCTCGTTGGCCTGCACACCAAGGACCGCGCGGATGCCGCCAGCGCCACCCTGCGGCGACTGAGCGACCACCTGGCCGAGCTCGCCCGCGGCCTCCCGGTGCTCGTCGGCCTCGGCCGCGTCGACGAGCAGTCGGCGGCGCTGCGCCGCATCTCCACGGAGCACCGCACCACGACGATGGCCACGCTTCGCACCGCGTTCATGTCGTCGCTCGTGCTCGAGCTCATTGCCACGATCTCGGTTGCCATCGTCGCGGTCTTCGTCGGCATCCGCCTCATGGGCGGCTCGCTACCGCTCGAGCTCGGGCTCGTCGCGCTGGTGCTCGCCCCGGAGTGCTTCGCGCCGTTCCGCGAGCTCGGAGCGGCGTTCCACGCGGCGCAGGACGGCCAGGCGGCGCGGCGGGCGGTGCTCGCGCAGGTCTCGCCCGCCTCGGTGATCGAGCCCGTCGAGACCACCAGCCGCGGCGACATCACCGCCACCGACCTCACCGTGCACGGCATCGGCCCGCTCTCGTTCACCCTGCCGCGCGGGTCGACCACCGCGCTCGACGGGCCGAGCGGATCCGGCAAGTCGTCGGTGCTCGGTGTGCTGGCCGGCCTCGATTCTGTCGCCTATGTGCCGCAGCATCCTCACACCGTAGGAGAGACAGTTCTGGCCGAGCTCGCGTACTACGGCGAGCCCGGCGACGTGCTCTGCCGGCTCGGCCTCGACGGACTCGAGCAGGTCGACCCCGCGCGGCTGAGCCCCGGCGAGCTGCGTCGACTCGCGGTCGCGCGGGCGCTGCTGCGAGTCGACGCGGGGGCAGAGCTGCTGCTGCTCGACGAGCCGACCGCCCACCTCGATGCCGCGAGCGCGCTGCTGGTGCACCGCGAGCTGTCGGTTTTGCGCGGCCGGGTCACGATGGTCATTGCCTCGCACGAGGCAGAGATCGCGCAGCTCGCTGACGAGCACGTGACCCTGGGCAGGTCGCTGCGGCGCACGTCGGCTGAGGCCGCCGCGGCGGGAGGTGTGTCCCGGCGGGAGGGATCCCACCCGCCGCCGACACTCAACTCCCGCCGGAGCGCGGATAGCACCCGCCACACGCTCACGACCTTCCTCCGGCCCGTCGTGTGGCGGTTCGCCGCCGCTGCCCTGATCGGCACCGCGGCCGCCCTCTTCGCCATCGCGCTCACCGCCGTTTCCGGCTGGCTCATCGTGCGCGCGAGCGAGGAGACCGCGATCATGTACCTGCTCGTGGCGATCGTCGGGGTGCGGTTCTTCGGCCTCGGCCGCGCAGGTCTGCGCTACGCCGAGCGCCTGCTCACCCACGACGCGGTGCTCGCCGCCGTGACCGAGTTGCGGATGCGGCTCTGGCACGGACTCGCCTCCCACGGCCTCGCCGCCCGCAGCCTCGCCCGCGGCGGGGTCGCCCTCGACTACCTCGTCGCGGCCGCCGACGCGGTGCGAGATCTTGTTCCCCGCGTGGTGCTTCCGCCTGTAGTGGCGGGGGTGACCTCGCTGGCCGCGGTTATCGCGGTGGGGGTGCTGCATCCGGTCGCTGTTGTGCCGCTCGCGATCGCACTGCTCGTCGCACTCGTGGTCGCCCCGGTCGCCGCCCTGCTCGGCGACCGGGTCGCCTCGGCGAGCGAGCGCGAGCTGCGGTCGACCGTGCTTCGGCGCTTTGTCGCTCTTGTCGGCGCCGCAGACGAACTGCGCGCCAACGGCGTCGGCGATCGGGTGCGCGATGAGATCACCGAGCTGGATGCCGCCGCCGGCCTGCGCGCCCGCCGCACCGCTGCGGCCCGGGGGCTCGGCGCTGCCGTGACCATCATCGCCCTCACCTCCGCGAGCGCCGCGATGCTCTCCGTTGGTGCGGATGGCCCGATCACCGGCGTTCTCGTGCTGCTGGCCCTGGCACTCATCGACCCCCTCCTCGCTCACGTCGAGGCAGTGCAGCAGTGGCCGGCGCTGCGGGCAGCCCTCGACAAGACCGCCGTGCTCGAGTCGGCGCTGCCGCCGACCGGCTCGCGGCCGGTCAACCGTATCTCCACCCTCGCCCTCGACGACCTCGCGGTCGACGGCGTCTTCTGCGGGGTCTCCGCGAGCGCCTCGACCGGCGACTGGCTCGTGGTGGAGGGAGAGTCGGGCTCCGGCAAGTCGACCCTCCTCTCGGTGCTGCTCGGCTATCGCGCTGCGTCGGCGGGAGCCGTGCTCGTCGACGGGGTGCCATTGCCGCAGCTCGACGTCGACCAGTTGCGGGCGCGCATCGCATGGTGCCCGCAGGAGGCACACATCTTCGACTCGACCGTGCGCGGCAACCTCGCCCTCGGACGACGCGCCACCGACCAGGAGTACCGCGCCGTGCTCGAGCAGGTGGGGCTTCGTGTTTCACTGGATGCCCGGGTCGGCAGCGAGGGCCGATTCCTCTCCGGTGGCCAGCGTCAGCGACTCGCGGTCGCCCGCACGCTGCTCACCGATGCGGATGTCGTTCTGCTTGACGAACCGACCGCGCACCTCGACGGGGAGGCGGCAGAGAACCTCGTCGCCGACCTGCGGCGCGCTCTGGCGGATCGCATCGTGGTTCTCGTGACGCACCACGCCTCCGAGCGGCGCGGCAGCGACATCCTGCTGCGTCTTGGTTCCTCGCTCGGAGCCTCGCTGGTTTCGACGGCTCGGCCGGTGACAGCGGGTGCATAGCAGGAGCTCGTAGGCGCTTCGACCGCGCCGAGACCCGATGCCGTTCGTTAGGAGGTCGACGCTGAAAAACGGCTCCGTTAGGAGTTCTCGGCCCGATCCGGGCAGAAAGTCCTAAGTAACTGCCGACCGCGCTTGGGCGAGATGCACGTCCGGCAGGATGGGGGGATGACCTCCCACATCATCGTGCTGCCCGGCGGCGGCTACATCCGTCACGCTCCGCACGAGGGCGAGCCCGTCGTCGAGTGGCTCAGCAGCCTCGGCCACGCCGCGAGCACGTTCATCTACCCGGTCAAGGCGCGCCACCCGCAGACGCTCGACGCGGTATCGGCCGAGATCCGCCGGGTGCGCGCGACGGGCGTCGACCGCGTCGGCCTGCTCGGCTTCTCCGCAGGCGGACATGCCGCCGGCCTCGCGGCCCTGACGAGCACCGAGCGAGTGGATGCCGCGATCCTCTGCTACCCCGTCGTCTCGATGCTGTTGGAGACGCACGCCGGCTCGCGCGAGAACCTCATCGGACTGGATGCGGCGCCCGCCCTTCGCGAGGCGACCTCCTTGGAGAAGCTCGTCACGCCATCCGCTCCCCCGTTCTTCGTCTGGCACACGGCCGAAGACGCGAGCGTGCCCGTCGAGCACTCGTACCTGCTGGGTTCAGCATTGGCCGAGCATGGCGTGCCGCACTCACTGCACGTCTTCCCGAAAGGCCGACACGGGATTGGCCTCGCACAGGGCGAGGGAACGGCGGAGGCCTGGACGGCTCTCGCGGGGATGTGGTTGAGCGAGCTCGACTGGGCGGGTTGAGTAGGACGCCGAAGGCGCCCGTATCGAAACCCCCTGGCTCGACGACTGCTTTCGATACGCGCCTGCGGCGCTACTCAACCCGCCAGCGGCCCGAACAGGTTCGCCGCCACCGTCGAGTGCACCGACTCGGTGTCGCTCGGGTGGTAGATGCCGGCCAGCACGTCGCGCTGCAGCCGAGCGAGCTCCGATGACGTGCGGTAGCCGCTGCCGCCCGCCAAGCGAAGAGCCTGATCGACGACGTAACGCGCCGTCTCGGTCGAGCGGTGCTTGACGCCCGTCAGGTCGCGGAACCAGGATGCACCGCGGTCGACCACGTCATCCACGTCGCGGGCGAGGGACTCGATCTGGGGCGCGAGCGCGTCGAGCGCGAGTGCCGCGTCCGCTGCCCTCCACCGGAGGTCGGGGTCCTGGTCGTAGGTGAGCCCGGTCTTCAGCGACTTTCGCGCTGCCAGGGCGTCGACGCCCAAGGAAAGGGCGCGATCAGCGATCCCCGCGTACACCGACGAGATCAGCAGCAGGAAGTTCGCGAAGATGCCGAACACGAACGGATCGGCGTTCGGCCCGACCGGCAGGATGCGGGAGACGCGGGATGCGGGAACGACCGCGCCATCCAGCACCGTCGTGTGGCTCTGCGTCGCCCGCATGCCGAGGGTGTCCCAGTCGTCGAGACTGCGCCAGCCGGGGGTGTCACGAGTGATGAAGCCGTGCACGAGCTGGTCGCCATCGCGACCGAACACCCCGAGCCGCGTCCACGCGGGCGACAGAGAGGTGAAGATCTTCGTGCCGGTGAAGGCGTAGCCTCCGTCGACCGGCTTGGCCACTGTCAGCGAATCCCACAGCACGAGGTCGTTGCCCGGCTCGCTGTTGCCGAAGGCGAAGAGCTCGCCAGCGGCAGCATCCTTGAGCACCCACTCAAGCGAGTCGTCGCCGCGGTCGCGGAGCACCTGGGCGACACCGACCCAGACCAAATGCATGTTGATGCCGAGTGCCGTCGCGGGCGCGTGCGCGGCGAGCAGTCGCTGATCGCGCGCCATCTCGAGCAGGCTGCGCGGGGCGAGGTAGCCGGCGTCGCGCAGCTCGGCGAGGTCCTCGGTGAAGAACTCGTTGGCGTCGTCGTAGCCCGCGGCGCGCGAGCGAATTCGGTCAAGAAGGTCAGGAGGGAGCGTCACACCGAAAGGCTACGCGCGTTGACGCGAACGAGGGTCCAGGCGAGCAGGCCGACGAGGGCGGCGGCAATGCCGCTGAGCGCGACAATGAGTCCGAGCGGCGCGGCCGCGATCGGCGAGAGCAGAACGAGGGCGGCGGTCACCGCGATGGTGCCGGGTCGCAGCACGACCTGTTCGACGATCGGCCGGTGCAGGATCCAGAGCAGCGCGAGGAAGGTGGCTACCGGAATCGCCGTCGCATAGGCGACCATCGTGTCCGTTGCCTCGATGTGGTGCCCGACCGAGACGACGGCGACCTCGAGACCCGAGCCGATGGCGGCAAGGGCGATGAAGATGCCGAAGTGTCCGTAGCCCCAGATGAACGAGCGCTCCCGTCGCTGGGTGAGCCCCTCCCCTGCCGGCTCGGAGAAGTAGAGCCACCACAGGGTGAAGATGATGACGAGGCCGAGCATCGCGATGGCAATGAGGGTCGGGCTCACCCCGGCCTCGGATATCGAGGCCTGCACTGCGAGGGTCGAGGCGAAGACGCTCTCTCCGAGCAGGATGATCGTGAACAGCTGGTAGCGCTCCGCGATGTGGTGGGGGTGCCAGTTGGTGCCGCCCGTGCGCTCAGCCCAGAGGGGAACGGCGAGGTCGAGCAGGGCGACCAGGAGGAACGTCCACTCGGTGCCTTGGTCTGTCAGCGCGAGTCGCGATACCCACAGAACCTGCACGACACCAATGGCAATCGCGTAGCGCACCGCCGTGCGGCGGCCCTCGGGGTGCTCGATCGCGGCACGCACCCACAGCGCGACGAGGCCGACCCGCATCACGAGGTAGCCGATCGTGATGGCGGCGAAGTTGCCCGACTCAAATGCCTCGGGGATGCCGCCCGCGATGATGAGAACACCCGCGATGTGCACGAAGGTCAGCACCCGGTAGAGCACGTCGTCGGTCGCATAGGCCGACGCGAACCAGGTGTAGTTCATCCACGCCCACCAGATCGCGAAGAAGACCATCGCGAAGGGCACGAGCTTCTCGAGCGGGTGGCCGTCCTCCGTCGCGTGGGCGAGCTGCGCCGCCACCTGCGAGATCGCGACGACGAAAGTGAGGTCGAACAGCAGCTCGAGCGGACTCGCGGTGCGGCCCTCCTCCGCCGTATCGCGGGCGGTCATTCGCTGGCGGAGGCCGGTCATGCCTTGATAGTACGTGCGTCAGCCGCTGCTGGTACTTTCAGCCCATGGTCGAAAGAGAGCGCATGCAGTTCGCCACCGCGGCCGAGTGGGAGACGTGGCTCGAGAAGCACTTCGACGACCCCGACTACACGGTCGGTGTCGGGCTCGTCATCTCGAAGAAGGGTTCCCCCGTCTCGACTCTCGCGGTGGTCGATGCGCTCGACGTGGCGCTGAGCTTCGGGTGGATCGACGGCATCCGCAACGCGATCGACGAGCACTTCTTTCTGCAGTCGTACATGCCGCGTCGGCCGAAGAGCATGTGGTCGCAGATCAACCGCGACAAGGTCGCTGCGCTCATCGCCGCCGGCCGAATGCGCCCCTCGGGTCAGCTTGAGATCGACCGCGCCAAGGAGGACGGGCGGTGGGATGCCGCCTACGCCTCATCGAAGACCATCGAGGTTCCCGACGACCTCGCCGCCGCCATCGCCGCCTCCCCCGCCGCTGCTGCCTTCTTCCCCACCCTCAGCAGCCAGAATCGCTTCGCGATCCTGTTCCGCATCGGCCAGGCCAAGAAGCAGGAGACGCGCGAGCGCAACATCGCCAAGTTCGTCGAGCAGCTGGAGCGGGGGGAGACGATCTACCCGCAGAGGGCTGCCAAGCTCGAAAATTGAGTATCGCTAGACTAATCGGATGATCAGCGACGCCCCGCCCGCGCCTCGATCCAAGCTCGGTCTCCTCCTCTGGGTGTGCGCCCTGAGCGTTGTCGTCCTCTCCGTCCTGGTCGGCATTGTCATGGCCGCGGTGGGTGTCGGCGACTTCGCCGCGCTCGCCATCATCATCGTGCCTCTTGCCGCGAGCGCGCTCTATACGCCACTCACGATCGCCGCGCTCATCGCGAGCATCGTCGCAATCCGCCAGCCCGGCGCGGCGACCTCCCGTGAAGAGGAACTCGTCATCCTGATCGGCATCAGCACGGTCATCTCGATCGCCGTTGCGGTGCTGGCCGTCAGCCTGTTCAGCCATCCGCGGTAGGAGGGTACCGCAGCGGGCGAAGCCCTAGGCTGAGCCGCATGACAGAGACGACGCCGGCCACCCGCTCGAAGCTCGGCCTCATCCTCTGGCTCTGCGCCATCGGGGTGTTCGTGCTGTCGGTAGTCGTCGGTGTCGTCGTCGCAGCCGTGGGCATCTCTGAGGACGGACTCGCAGCACTCGCCGTCATTTTCGTGCCTCTCGTCGCGAGCGCCGTCTATGCGCCGCTCACCATCGTCGCGTTGGTGGTGAGCATCGTCGGCATCCGGAAGCCGGGAGTGCGGCTCACTCGGGAGTGGGTTGCACTGATCGGCAGTGGCATTGGCACGCTCGCGTCCGTCGGTGCCGGGCTGCTCGCCCTCGGCGCTTACGGGATCGGGATGTAGAGCAGCCATGACAGAGCCCGCGCCCGCGCAAAGAGTGCGCGGGCTGGTGCTGTTGATGACATCCGTCACCGTGTTCGGGCTCTCGCTCGTCCTCACTTTCGTCGCGGCGGCGATATGGCAGCAGAACGGCGACATGGTTGCCTTCATGACTGCTATCGTCCTGCCGGTAGTAGGTCCTGTAGCGTCCGCGATTCTCTTCGTCATCGCACTCGTTGTCAGCGCGATCGACCTCCGTCGCGCCAAGGGCCATCGGTGAAGACGCCAGTGAGCGGCCCGTTGGCGACAACAGCCCGGAGCTGACTAGTCCAGCAGCGCCGCGATGGCCCGCACGCCGACCTCGACCTCCGCGAAGCTCGTGGAGAGGGGCGAGAGCCCGAGCCGGATGCCGGTGGGGCGTCGAAAGTCGGGGATGACCCCTTGCCGCCAGAGCGCCGGCATCATCGCGGCGAAGGAGGGGTGGTCGATGGTGACGTGCCCGCCGCGGCGGGCCGCATCCCGTGGCGTCGACAGTGCAACACCGGGCAGCAGCTCGTCGACGAGGTCGATCGCGTAGCTCGTCAGCGCGACGGACTTCTGCCGCGCGGCGGGGATGCCCACCTCGTCGAGGAGGGCGATCATGTCGCGCATCGCCAGCATCCCGATCACTGGCGGTGTTCCACTGAGAAACCCGCGGATGCCCGGCGCCGGCTCGTAGCCCTGCCCCATCTCGAAGGGGGCGGCCGAGCCGAGCCAGCCCTGGATCGGCTGCCGCAGTTGCGACTGCAGGTCGGCGCGCACGTAGGCGAAGGCCGGTGACCCCGGACCGCCGTTGAGGTACTTGTAGGTGCAGCCGACGGCGAGGTCGACGCCCCACTCGTCGAGGGATGTCGGCACGACCCCGACGGAGTGGCACAGGTCCCACACGACGAGCGCCCCGACCTCGTGCACCGCCGCCGTGATCCCGGCGACATCGGCGAGGTACCCCGACCGGTAGGCGACGTGACTGAGCACGACGACCGCGGTGTCTTCCGAGAGCGGGATGCGGTCGACGGTCACGTCGCCCGGTTCGATCCAGCGCAGGGTGAGTCCGCACTCCGCCGCGATGCCCTCGAGCACGTAGCGGTCGGTCGGAAAGTTGTCGCGGTCGATGACCAGCTCGGTGCGACCGGGGCGGGCTGCGATCGCTGCCCGCGCGAGCTTGTAGAGCAGCACGGTCGTCGAGTCGCCGATGCTCACCTGGCCAGCCGCCGCACCGAGGCAGACCCGGCCGACGTCGTCGCCGATCCGCTCGCCCTGCTCAAACCAGCCCTCGTCCCACCCGCGGATGAGGCGGCCACCCCACTGCTGCTCGATGAAACCGGCGACGCGGGTTACTGAGTTGCGCAGAGGGCGACCGAGGGAGTTTCCGTCGAGGTAGGCCACGACATCCGGGTCGGCGATGAAGAGGTCGCGATACCGGGCCAGCGGGTCGGCCGCATCGAGCGCGTTCACGCTGCCGCTCCCGGTGATGCCGTGCGGAAGCCGAGCTCGCTCGCCGCGCGTAGCAGCCGCTCGTCGTAGGCGATCACGACGTCGGCTGCGACTATAGACGCAGTGGCGAGGTGGATGGCATCGACGCTGCGCAGAGTGCCGGGGCCGAGTCGCCGGGCTATGCCGATGACCTGTGACGAGAGCGCGCACTCCGCAACTCCGCCGAGGGCGAGCTCGACCAGGTCGTTGACGTACTGCGGCGGCTCGGTGTCGAGTCGGGAGCGCAGGACGCGGCTGACTTCGACCGTGCCGAGCGCTGACGACATGACGAGGTCGTTGTCACGAAGGTGGCGGTCGACAACCGAACGGAGGTCGACCGACTCGGTCTCTGTCAGCGCTCGCTTGACCATGGCACTGCTGTCGAGGTAGACCCGCACGCTAGAACCGGTCTTCGCGATCGAGCAGGTCGAGACTGTTCATGCCAGCCGGCAGAACGAGCGGTCGCACGTCGACGCGAACCGGACGCGGCGCCGTAACCACCCCGGCGGCGATGAGCTCATCGAGGGTCGCGGCTGCCGGAGTCGCCAGGCCGAGGTACTCATCTAGCGCCATGCGAATC
>Ga0307514_10005420_pt1 | contig 11400 bp, 15 predicted proteins | sample 16_EM_MG_FD_203088 | JGI IMG/M metagenome (GOLD analysis project Ga0307514, IMG submission 203088) | Populus trichocarpa ectomycorrhiza microbial communities from riparian zone in the Pacific Northwest, United States - 16_EM | ecosystem: Host-associated > Plants > Roots > Unclassified | place... | reverse complement strand
AAGAAAAGAGGGGGATATAGAGATGGGTGGACTGACGCCGCCGGTTGCGTCATGAGAAATTTGGATCGTTAGAAAGATGAAGTTGTATTCATGGCGTTATTTGCTTGGTTGAAAATTTACAGATTGCAGCATTGAATACCTAGGTTTTCTGGTCTGGTTAGGTGTTTCCTTGTCACTTATGTAGCCTTTGATTGGGCCTGATGAAAAAACCAAGAAGCGCTGGTACTTAATCCCTCGTTGGGGGTGACGAATACATTCGCAGAACCCTTGAGGAGTCATTCTCATAAAAGCCTGAAAATCCCCTGAAAATCCCCTGAGGAGAAATTCACTAAGAATTACAAGGCTATGAGGTGGAATCGTGGTAGTAACCGAAGGTTCAACTCAAGAGAAAAGAATATATTCGTGAGACGTCAATCCTCTGCTCGCTATAGTATACTGAACTCTGAACCGTGAAGATTAATGAAAAATAAAACTCTAAATACAGGCGCAAATCTTAACGCTTATATTCTTCGTCCGCTACCGATATATGCCCTACCCTACTCTTTTACCGATATATGCCCGAATTCGGCTCTTTGCCAAAATCATCTCACGTGGTATGCAACTTTCTGTGGAGGCGAGGGTATTTCTAGTCGTTAAAAATATTAGTTTCGGACTGTAGGCCTACGTAATCTGGAGGGAACTACTGTATAATCAATCAATATATAGCTTGTATTCCTCTATAACTTCCACAATTTGGTCGCGCCCCATTGCTTCCTGAAGCTTTGACATCAACTCCGTAAGTTTCGGATGAACCAGGGTAAAACTCTGGGCTTTGCACATTTTGGGGGGGTTGTGAATGTGCCTCTTCAAGCCGTACATCTTGCCGAAACGTTTGCCACATTTCTGGCATTGGAAGCCATTGATGTGTCTCATGGCATCCTCCCTAGACAACAACATCAACAACAGTAATTTTGGACCTAGTTAATAATGGGGCAACGGAATGTAATAACTCACTTGAGTTTAGCACAATTTTCGAAGCCAGACTCTGGCATGTATTGGCACTGTGCACCAAGCAATGCACATTGCTGGCTCTCTGGCCGTATTCCGACCACTGCTCTTTGCTGTTCAAGCATGTACTCTGGAGAACGCGTATCTTCCATACCTTTCCCGCTTTCAGAGTCACTTGTGGAGTTCACAGAACGTTCAGAGCCAAAAATCGGTAGAAAAGATCAGAGCAGTGAGTCCCAGAGAATTGAGAATGCTGATTTTCATGTAAAGGGAGAGCCATAGAGATCCAGGGACCTTTATAAGTCTCGTATTGCAGAATACGTGCTATAATTAGATCTCCCCACTAAAATCTCCCAGGAGCTCCAGCGCACTTCGCAATGCATTGTTCTCGCGCCCAAACCGATTTATTTGATTACCACAAAAAATAAATCGGTTTGGGCACGAGAACACAATGCATCTCACTTACCAACCCGCAGCACACCTGAAGGATTGATCAAAAAAACAAACACACCCTGGAGAAGCGACCTGCAGAAAGCAAGCCTCAGGGATAATCCCCTCACGAGAAATACATTTGCTGAATGGATACCTGAACTCCTCTGCTGCATCAAGCATGCCAGTTGAAAATTTCTTGAGGAGAATTGTCCTGAGGAAGGAGACTCTCAGTGAAAATCCTGAGGTGAAATGTATACCAATCTCCCGCAGCACGCCTGACTGGAAAAAACCAACACACCCTGGAGAAACCAGGCCTGCAGAAAGCAAGTCTGAGGAATAAGCCTGAAAGCCCCCTCAGGAGAAATAACATTTGCCGAATACTTGAATTTCTCTGCTGCATACATATCAAGCATGCTGTTGCCAAGCACCTAAGAATCAGCTCCGTTGTGTTTTTTGAGGAGATCATCAGGCTCGGAAGCCAGGTGCGGTTGGGAGGGCACGAGAACAGGAGGGCACTGGCTTCCGGTAGAAGCCTATGATTCTGATAGAGGGAGGAAATAGGAAGATGTGGGATACGGGTGGATCACATGTCTTTTGGAGTTGGCCGGCTTCATGACGGGATTAACGCGGACCCATCTTGCCTTTTCTTATACAGTTTTCACTGTGGGAGGATTGGTATGCAGAGAGGAGGGTGTTCTTTAGAAGAGCTATCTACGGTCCCGAACTATATGACGGTCCCTGCTTACCTAATGCCTATCTACCTCATGTCTATCTACCTAATGCCTATCTACCTAATGTCTATCTAATACCCACCACCTAATCCGCCTCATAGCCTAAGGCTCCCTTCGGGGGAAAGGCGTATAGACTCCAAAAAAAAAAAAAAAAACCCACCACCTAATGCCCACCCCATACCACACAGCTGGGGTCAAGCACAGTGTATGTAGGGGATGTTCTGGTTTCCTTGGTGCGGCGTGTTGTTCCGTGCGCAAACCCAAACCTTCAAAGGGGCGGGAACGGGCCCGTCTCATAGCCTTAGGCTCCATAGACGTACAGAGTTCAAAAAAAAAAAAAAAGCACCTAAGGATTTCCCGAAGCGAGGCGCTCTCCTGCAGAAAACAAGCCTGAGGGATGTACTAGGTAAGCCTGAAAGTAGCCTCGTTCGCAGTCTCTAAATGTTGGTTGCACTGCCAAGACAATTTTGAGAAATAACATTTGCTGAATACCTGAATTTCTCTGCCGCATATCAAGCATGCCGTCTTCTCCTAGCTGTTGCCACGGTTTCTTCTTGATGTAACTGAATTACCCTCAGGAGTAAGCCTGAAAATCCCCTGAAAATCCCCTAAGTAGAAATACATTTACCAAATATCTGCTGCATATCAAGCATGCCATCTCCTGATTGACAAGCACCTGAGGATCTCAGGTATCTACATGACGTTAATCACTAGGTATCATACTCTCGCAAAGAAAAATAAAGTATCATTTGCCATTTCGGGATACCCTGTCCTTTATTACAATTTGCCAATTCTTGGCCGCTGGTGCACTTCTAGGGACACACGCAACTAAGTAGCTCCTGAGGAGAAATTCAAGGCAAAACTCCTGCCTCAGGAATAAGCCTGAAAATCCCCTGAGGAGAAAAACCACTGCACCTGAGTTTCGCCTGGCTTTGTCCTGAGGACACATTCCTCAGGTATGTACTGTATGTACTGTTATATCATAACCCCTAAGGAGACCCTGTCTGCCTGACGAGAACAAATGATTGATTGGCTAGAAAGGTATATGTACTGTATGTACAGTACATACAAGTGAGCGATCCAGAGACAAGGGAGTCGTCCAACCTCCTGTACATTGATTAGTAGGCACCTGAAAAATCCCTGAGAAGAATTTGCCAATTAACACCTGTATACAGCAACTAATGTGAGGGAGTAGGTATGTATCACGGCGCACAACTGCCTTATGCTTGACACCTTACAGTATACAGTCATGCCACAGTAGGGTATTTTTATCTATGTTTTTATTGCCTATGGTATCATACGTAGGCAGCTGATTATCTAACCCTTGGGCCAGTGAGACACCCACCATTCTTGTATGAATGGCAGTGACAAGGGTAAACCTATTGTTCAGGGCAATGAAAAACAATAGAAGAAACAATGCTATTCATGCAAGAGTGGCGGACTACTTAGGTAATGCACGAGTGGTAGTGTCTCACCACCCAAGAGATAATAACCCATCATTCGCCCGACACTGGTGATATAGGTAGAGCAGCAGGAGTCTGCCAACCATTCACTGTTGTTGGTTACGGTAGGACCGATGGTGGCCATAAACTTCAGATGCGCCCATTCGTTATTGGGCTGTTGTTCGGGTGTGGTTTTTTCCACTGTGTTGAGTAAGCTTGCTGTCTGTTTAGTTCATGATCGCTACTTCCATCCACTGGAAGGGTAACCCCAACGTCCCAGAATGCCTTCTGGATCATAGCCTCTTGATCTTTGCAAAATTGAGACTACGCTGAGTTGTCATGACCCACCGGTCTCTAACTGACTAAGGATTCTCACGCTCCTTTTGATCAATATAAACTCCTGTATACTCTCGTAGGTACTACTGCTTAAGAGGCTTGCTGATTGCAGTGCCAAGTGGCTGAACTAATCCAGTAAATCCACCAGGAATTAAGGAGGGTGTAGACCGGAGGCTTTGCAATACTTCAGGAGTAGTATGGAATGCTGCCGCCATCCAGTAGTAATAGTAAAAGACCATTACCAAGAGTTGGTATAATTTCTTCGTTAATAGATTTAATCTAGAAATAGACCCTCGGTGTTGTAGGCTGTTGGATTAAATTCCATCATAACACCGTAGATGTCTCTCTGACTTCTTGATAGTTGCTTTTGGTTCAGCAAATATTAACTTCGGCTTAATATATGACTTGCTATCGGCAAAAAGTTACAAAATAAGGGTGGCTTGGCGTTTATCCCATTCTGATCGCGCTGTTTTACCAGAAATGGTAGTATTCCCAACAAAGTCATAAGTCCGACCTTCCAAATACTCAAATAGTATTGGAGCTATAGTTTATGATTGGAGCCTCAATATTGAGGATATTGGAGTAGCGATATCCACCAATATCGAAGGAATCTGTAAAGATTGGAATATATTTGTTGGTAGGGAGTTTCGCTGGTTGAAGTCTAGCCAGCTTAAACCAATTGACTGAAATAGCTCTGCCTCCATTTCTGGCCAGGAGCACCACCATACCACTCGATAACACCCCCTTATCTCCTGTATCTGCTCAACGCTGTTATACCAGTCGGAGATTGTACTCTGAGGGATCTTAAAGTAACTGGCTGCTTCAACTTGATTTGGGGCCCGGTATTCCCCAGTAATCTCACACTATACCTAGTGGTGGATCATAAATACCAACACTTCAATTTTTTTAGCCTTGCTATAGCTCCGCTTCACTCGCTTTACTGGGCCAGCACGGTGCTTGAACACTCTCTGATCTAATGCCTTTGGTTTAGGCCCATACCGAGTTGTAGTTATCGCACCCAGTGGGAGGAAGCCTGCGTCCAGAAACTGACTGGACTTTTACAGCTACATTCACTGATAGCGCTTGTAGAGGCTTTCTTTATGGCATTGTGGATAATTCAATTGCTTGTAGAGGCTTGATTTCGTTGCTTGATCGGGTTGTGAAAAACTCTGACGTTCAGATAACAACACGTTTCATGAGATGCTTAAACTCGCATATCTGGCTCACATTGCATAAGTTACTGTATGTATGTGATAGCGCTACCGAATCGAGTCTCTACGGTCGTGGATGTGATGTTGAAGGTATGGCTATATCCTTGGGAGGGTCGCCAGCAACAGTGATGCTTTACACCCGCCGGAGAGTGTGAATGGGTAGATATCTTTGGTCAGGGATTTGTCCACAGCTTTTCCAGCTTGAGCTGCGTCGATGTACTTGTTTGTTCATTGATGATACAATGCCTTTATATATACGGCAACACTTATAATTCAGCTCGTGTTCAACAGTAGAATAGCTTTCAAGTAGCGTGCTAGGTCCTACTTAATCCGTCCTTCCCCCCCGGTTTCGAACACTCTGACACACACCCAGACTACGGCAGGGCACGTAGCCAGGTTATTAAATTGCACCCAGAGGCTGCCAGGATGGATATCTGAAGCAAGAACCTAACCACCTATCACACGGCATCAGGGCTATCGTTACCGACAGGTACATGCAGATATGAGACGTATGAACAAACCGGGCCGGCCCAGCTACCGGTACTGATAGCGATTTGGCCTGCTTCCAAAAACGGGAATATCTGCATATCCTCACTTCCACTTTGGCTTCAGCTGCTATAGAGGCCAGGATTGCTGTTCGTCCACGCACTTCCCAGCCCCACTCATCTACCAGTATGGCTCCCATTCAACCTTCCCATGGTTTCTGTGGGATCTACTCGGCCCTCGTGTCGCCGGTGTGGGAGCGATGTTTCGGCATAATCTGGAACTAGATCGTCTGAGCAGGGACTGGCCCGGGGGAGAGAGAGGCCACCTGAGGCGACTTGGGAGCTGCAGTCCATCGCCATAGTCTATGTAGGCTGAATGCGATTAATGATTACTTAAAAAAAAAAGAAAGAACTGGATCGTCCCCCAACCCGACCTTCATGGAGTTGGCGGAAACCAGGACCAAGCTCAGCCAATCAGAGGCCAATCAGAGCCCAAGCTCAGTCTATCAGAGGTCAAGCTCAGCCAATCAGAGGGCAAGCTCAGCCAATCAGAGGTTAAGCTCAGCCTATCAGAGGTCAAGTTCAGCTAATCAGAGGTTAAGCTCAGCCAATCAGAGGCCCTCCTTGCGGAAACCATGGACAAGCTGAGCGAATCAGAGACCCAGGTCATCTGTTATCCCCCTCCGAAAAACGTACATACCAAGCGATGGTCGGGGCTTTGGGCTACCTCATGAACTGTACCCGGCCAGACATTGCCTTCGTGATGTCTCGGGTCGCACAATTCGCCTCATGCCCTACAACGAAACATTTGGCTGCAGTCAAGCATATTTTTCGCTATATCAAGGGTACCACCGAAACAAGGCTACGAATTCGAGGTGGAAATGAGATCGTTACCGCTTAGGGGAGTAGGTGGTGTAGTTGGGAGCCACCTTGGTGGACGCAACAGTGTCGGTAGGTTCGAATCCTGCCTCACCCAACGAAATCCTAACAGCCAAGGGGCACGGGTTTGGTCCTCAGGGAGGTTTCCCGTGCTAGATACTAGTCAGTGAAGTCATTACTGAGACTAGTCCCAAATGGCCTTGGTAGTGGAGGTAAAGGAGGGAGGTGATCGGGGAGCTGCGGTAAAGGATGTCATTCTCCAATGTATGTATCCATCGTAGCGGAACAAATCAAGACAAGGAAATCCCAGCCTACCAGAGCCCAAACTCAGTCTATCAGAGTCCAAGCTCAGCCTATCAGAGATGAAGCTCAGGCGATCAGAGGCCAAGCTCAGCCAATCAGAGGTTAAGCTCAACCAATCAGAGGCCCTCCGCCATAGTCTAGAAAGGCTGAATGCGATTAATGACTACTTAAAAAAACCAGAGACTCTCCTTGCGGAAACCAGGGCCAAGCTCAGCCAATCAGAGGCCAAGCTTAGCCAATCAGAGAACCTCCTTGCGGAAACCAGGGCCGGCCCAGGTCAGGGAATGGGAGCTCCGGGCGAAGGTGGTGGAGGCCGTCCTGGAGGGGGTCCGGATCGGAGCCCGAATCCGCAACCCAAGTCCAGCAAGGGAGGCACTCCCCCATCCTCCCTCTCCCCAATCAGAAACTCTCAACGCCTACGTCTGGACCCTCATCGCCATCGCTGGAATAAGCGGATTGCTTTTTGGCTGTTTGACTCCGCCTCCCCCCTCATTCTGCCTCCCTTTACGAAACCCCCCTTCCCCGCTAACCTCCTCTTCCGAGCTATCCAGTCTCTCCAAATCCCTCGACTGCTTTCACTCTGTCCTTAGTTGATACCCGGCCTCAACACCACTCACCACCATCCTCAATCTAGCTAACAACTTCAACCCCTCAATTGTCACTGCTTCTGCACTTGCACAGTTTCTTTCCATAAATACTCCCAGCCTCTGCACCCGATAAGTAAAAACCCCCCTGTTGTCTAGTTCTTAGGACGCCCCGCACACTTCTCCCTTAACGAGAAAGCCGACTACGAAGTTCCTATACTTTCACCATGAATCCTGAGTGGTACGTCACCCAGCCCACCAAAACCCCTTATCTCTGTAAAATGACAAGAAAGATGAAGTGCTAACCGCTGGATTAGTGTTTTCAGAACAACTCCTGCTTTCAGAAATGCCGACAGGCTCTGTTTTCTTCGGATGGAAATGCTGACAGTTTTTCAACGGGACAGGTACGACTGCCTCTTCAAGTTCCTTCTCATTGGTGACTCTGGAGTTGGAAAGTCTTGTCTGCTATTACGATTTGCCGATGATACTTATACCGAGTCCTATATCTCGACTATCGGTGTTGACTATGTTAGTCCGCACCTTTGCAGCCCTGGAAAAGGCTGACCTATTGAAACTGGAGCTGGAGTTTCGGTGAAGTAAACCTTGTGGCGGTATCTTCATGTGTTGGCGCAAGTGGAGAGCATGAGGCTATTACCGGGAGCATGGGTTCGGTGATGCCAGAGTTCTGAAGTTCTGAATTCGCGGGATGTAAAATGATATTCTAGTTTATGTGTGGAAAGTTGCTGAGAGAGACGGGTGGGTATGTTTTTAGATCCTTCTCATGTTGATGTTTCGTTTTACCTGTCTGTTGCCTCAGAACCATCGTGTGTGTGTTTCCTTTACTTCTTGCAATACAATATGGTTGGAGAAAGAAAAGACGGTACACGTGAGAAGGGAGGGCATGGAGAAGTAAAGGGACAAACTAAGTACCCAGCCCAGATGGAGAGGTCACCGTCTGTTATTCATGACTTCAGAATAAAGCTATGACCCATATACTAACTATGCATATGTTTGCACCCTATTACATATGTATGTCAATCTGAATATAAAATTGCTGCTACGAAGGGAGAACAAAGGTGTGCTGGGAACAAGAAATATCTCTGTGGCAATTGGCACCTCAACTTCGCGGGTGCGCGGAGATCCGGAAGTCAAATAAGCAAAGGAGTAGCGTAGTGTGGCAACAGGGACCAGTAGGGGAAAGGAATAACATCTGGGTGACGAGTTTCTATAGAAATGCGTCCGTCAGCTCACTTGCTCTTATGTGAATAGTGAAGATGGGAAGAATGGTCATATTCGATGATGATAAACATTTCACTACAGGAAATCATCAGCGCCTTTATACGTCTGTGGAGCCTAAGGCTATGAGACGGTGCCTTTGCAACTGGCAATTTGCCTCTGCCAGCGCCGCCACTGAGGATAAGGAAGTTGAGGTTAAGGAAGTCGGGATTGGTGCAGTTGGGGCAAAGCACTGGCTAGATCCATCAGCTACCATTGCCCAGAAGGGAACCCCAATGCGAAAATTACTGAGAGAGGCTTAGCGTCGTCGCCCAAAACGGAAACAGAGTTGCTTAATTAGGAATGAGTCATAACGCTAATGTTGCGCTTGCAGCATGCAGCACAGCACACATTCATGATAGGTACAGTAGGGGACATGATACTATAGGAAAAAAACCATTAGGTCTCAATCACAAGCTTAGGTAGCAAACATAATCATGAAGAAAGGCTATCCGAAGTACTGGTCAATGGACCTCCATTACATTGTGCAGCGTGAGGGACAAAATCAGACACAGAAGACAGCAACCTTGCTGATATACGGCCCTGTCATACAGTAAAAATTAAACAATAGTCCGGAAAACAACGCAACTGGTGAAAAAAACTTCACGACGAAACACTGTCTCCCAAATGGATCAACAGATGTGTTAGTTAATGAGATAATGCTTAATATGCTGCTATATAGCAGAGCCTTATAGTTCACTGCTGATGTTGTTTCTATTTCCAAAGCCTCCAGATGTGTCCATTCTGTCTGTAAGGCATTTTCTGGCTTTGCAAAGAAATCGCATGAGGGAAAGCACGAAGAAAGGACAAGCCAAAGCTAGAGCGTGTCACCTTGACAGGGAGGCATAGACGGCAGTATAGGTGTGATGTCCCCCATGCGTACCCCTAGGATTTGGGGGCTCAAGATCTAATATGACATTACTGAAGGTTCTACTGTACTTTGCGACCTGTAATCTGTAATCACAAACGCAGTATAGCAAGGGATTTGCCGGCGGCACATCGAATTGCCTTTGCCTGTCGCTGATGCAAGAATGAACGTTGATGGAAATGGAGGTTGGAAACAATGGAGGGGCTAAGCTGCCAAGCGGTGCAATCTTATGATTTGCAACCTTAACAAGCAGAAAGTTTGGTAAAGAATCTATAATCCATATTGTGCTTTAGAAAATTACTGTGAATTTATCATTTGGGCATCACAGAACCATGGTTTGAAAATACTCACCTAGGTACTCTGTTATCACCGAACGAGTAAATATTGGCTGGTTTATCAAGCGCAAAATCCACAGCGGTCGCTTCTTTGCCATTAAATATCTCGAGAGACGTATAAAGATTTTGGTTAGTCACAATTGGCATGTCCTTCGTGAAAATGAAGAGACTGGGTCCAGGGAGTTGCTTCCATGATCAATAACTGCCAGTAATCGCCAATCATCGACTTTAACAGAGGCATCAGTACAATGATAGGCTGCCATAAAGATGAACAGTGGCTGCCCCTTGTGTTACCTACTTTTATACCGGAACCTTGCTATACTGGACAAAAAGTGCTGGATTTCCGTCGTCCGGTATAGCAAGGTCTAACTGTACATAACGAAATCAACACCACTCTGGTTCTTGTAGAGAGTTGAGAGACATTGCTGGCAAATTACTACTGGGGTAGTGGCTGGCATAACCTTAAGGGTAGTCTAGGTTGTTGGAGAGTATAACCGCTAGGACAAAACGTGATCACTGGGTGCCAGATTTGCCTAGACACTGATGGTATACTGTGCACCAACATAGGTAAGTCAATTGCAATAGAGGAGTATATTGGCTAATACATTAGCTAGACCGACTGGTATATGGACTAGTTCATGGGCTAGTGTATATTGACCGGCACCGGCATACCTACCAGGTGGCGGTCTACTGGCTAACAAATTGCGTAGCATGTCGGCTGGCTATGGTACATTGACTGTGATATAGATATATTACGCTACGATAACTTAGTGGGGTCACTACCACTTAGACCTGACCACTGGCATATTAACTGTGACTGGCTGGAATATTGACTGGTGTATCAGCTAGTATATATGAACTGGCATATTGTGTGGCGTATTGGCTGGCATATTGAGGGGTGAATTGACTGGTATATGGACTGGTACCAGCTAGAATATTGGCTGGTTGACGGGCGAATTAACTGGCGAGTTGACTAGAATATTAACTAGTACTAGCACATTGACTGGAATATTGACTGGAATATTGAATGGCATATTAACTGGAATATTGACTGGAATATCGACTGGAATATCGACCGGAATATTGACTGGAATATTGGCTGGTAACGGCTGGCATGTGGGCTGGCAAATTGACTGACAAATTGACTAGTAACGACTGGCATATAGACTGGTGAATTGACTGGCATATGGACTGGCAAATTGACTAGTATATTGACCGGTAAATTGACGGGCAAATTAACTGGCATATGGACTGGAGAATTAACGGCAGTATGGACTGGCAAATTGAGTGGCATATTGACCGAATAATTGACTGTATATATCAAGACTATGTTCCAGTACTGCCAGTCCATTTGCTAGTCAATTCACCAGTCAATTCGCCTATTCATATGCCAGCCGGTCCCAGTTAATATTCCAGTCAATTTGCCACCCATATGCCAGCTGTTACCAGCTAATACGCCAGTCAATGCACCGGTCAATATTCCAGTTAATATTCCAGTCAATATTCCAGTCAATTTACCAGTCCATATGCCA
>Ga0307514_10005417_pt1 | contig 11404 bp, 6 predicted proteins | sample 16_EM_MG_FD_203088 | JGI IMG/M metagenome (GOLD analysis project Ga0307514, IMG submission 203088) | Populus trichocarpa ectomycorrhiza microbial communities from riparian zone in the Pacific Northwest, United States - 16_EM | ecosystem: Host-associated > Plants > Roots > Unclassified | place... | reverse complement strand
AGATAAATTGACACCGCCGTGCAGGAGTCCACATGATTTCTTGGCTACCAATCTTGATGTGTTTACAGCGGCAGCAGCATCTTTAATTTTCCTCCCTTTTTTTACGAACCACATGGCTAACTTAGCAGATGTACCAACCTGCATCAGCAACAATCCACTGTTGTTATATATCTAGTACAGCATGCAGGAGAAAGGTTTGGTAATAATTTACAGCTGGGAGACGCGATATAGCCAAGGCCATTCCACTAAAAATGAAGCATTTAAGTGTAATTAGTATTTTGATAGTTTCCGTGGTTATAATTTTAAAAAAATAAATTTTAAAAATTACTTTTAATTATGATTAGTTTGATTAAAATATATATTTAATTAAAATTATGGTTGAAGTTGTTGTCTAGCAAAAATCATGTCCAATGTATTTTATTAAAATTATGGTTGAAATTGATGTTATAATAAAATGACCAAAAAAATTATGTAATAATTTTTTATTTTGCAATTGTAATCTAAGGTTTGTGATCTACATCTCATCAAGAAATTCATTCAAACTTATCAAAAAAATTGGTCTTTCACTACCAGCGTTAAGCGCATGCTTGACATAGATCTGTGCAAATGCAAACTCTCCAAACTCTTAAAGATAATTTATAACTCTTGTGTTTATATATTTATTTCTTGAACTAAGAAAAATTTCAAAGATTGTTCTGGTTTATGTTTTTTATCAACAATAAAAATCGAGGTTGGGCAAAAACACAAAATGAATGATTCACTAGAAGCATGTAAAAGTTTCTTCATTAAAAACTTGAGGTCAAACCTCATTTATTGATGGTCCCATGAACCAAACCACCGGTTCATTTTGTAATAAAATACCATATAATTGAGGCTGGGCAAAAACGTAACAGCTGCCGCCAAAACAAACAGTCCCTAAAGGGTAATAGCACTGCTCATTTTTCATGCAGCCCACAGCCCATTAGCCGAGTCTTTTGCTGGTGTGAACTTTAGAATCGAAGATGGTCTGGGCTTGGACCAAATTTGGCTAAATAATACTAAGTCATGCAACTCTTAGCACAATGGTCTAGTAACTTTAATTATTTCTGAAGTTGAACAATGGCCTTGTATCTTTGACATGTCAATGGGCTCGAGCTCTAATTATTTCTGGGTCTAGATCACGAGACTGCTGGCTTGGTCTAGCTCTCATATGGGGCAGGAGGGTTCCAAATTTCCAATATTGGTTCTGGCTAGTTTCAAGTGAAAGATGGGTTCCGAGCCCTGATTACAGAACAAGACCATAGACGGTTAAGATACTTTGACTTAGGTTCCTCCAGAGTAGTTTTTGATTTTTTTTTCTCAAATGATGAATCATACGATGGATAAGATAGAAATACTGTGCCCAGTGCTCGTTGACATGTCACCACTTCACAACAGAAAACAATATCCTTATTTTTCTAATATTAAAATTAATATATAGAGTGGTGTATTTTTTTAATGTATTAAACTGTTATGAGCTGTACCATTAAAGTTATTATGTTAAATTGATTTGAGAATAAAATTTATTATCAAAGTAAAAGAGAAAAAAACATATATGGTACTGACATAATCAACCTAACCTAGTCGAATTGCTTTTTTAAAATTAAAAAAAAAAACGATCAGAGTATATTCTAGTGTAGATTATCTAACTTATATCAATTTTTTTTTCTAATTATGTTTTCCGTCTTCACAGCATTTAAATCGACAAAAAATAAATAAATAAAATTCTAGATTTCCTCCAAGATTTGAGGGTTGTTAATTTGGTAGTATAGTTAAAGTTGCGTTTTAAAGTATTTTTCGTTTAGAAATATATTTAGAAAATATTTTTTTTTATTATTTTTTAAATTTTATATTTTACATTACCGTATTAAAACAATTCAAAAACATAAAAAAAATTTAATTTTAAATAAAAAAATCAAATTTTAAATAAATAACTTTTTAACCGATTACCAAACGACACCTAAAGCTCCCAGGTTGCAATGACAAGGTAAATTAAAGGAATTATGTGGCGAGCTCCGTTAAAAAAGACTGATACGCACATCCATCTTCAGACCATTGCTCACCGGTAAGGAAAACTAAGTAATGTGTGTGCCATAACAATTTACATATTGATTATTTTTCAGGATTTAATATGCTCAGAACAGAGTTTGAGTGTTTGAAAATTAGATAATAACACTTTTATGTTAATATTCTATTTCTAGGAATAGAAATATCAAAGGACTGATGGTAGAAGTCTCATTTCCTGAAAAACAAACTATTTTTATGAAGGTTTAGATATCTTTTGATAATTAAATAAGTGATTTTATAATAAAAAATTATAATTAAAAAAAGAACATTAAACTTTAAAAACAATAATGTTTGCTCTTTAACTTTTGCATGTAATAAATGTTTTGACAATGCATGATAAAAGAATAAAGATTGTAAATATTTTAATTGGGTGATTTAGAGGGTATTTATAACCCTTGTACTTTAAACCTTGTTGTTTTGCTCAAGGGGTCCAAAATCTTTTTTCTCTTGAATATATTAGTTATGAAAAAGTCTTTTAGATCAACATTAATGCTGATGAAAATATTCTTACACAATATTAATGTTGACGGGAATTATCTTTACACATCGCTGATGAACAAAAAGTAGAGCTATAAAAGACTTTTATACCTTATTTTATATACAACATTTAATGTTGATGGGAATAACTCTATCATAGCATTAATGTTGGTAAAAATATAATCAGCTCTTAGAGAATTTTTATACACCTAGAAGTATAGAAAAATAATTATCTTAAACTATTATAAGGATCTCAAGGATAGCTTCATGTGTGCTTTGGCTTAGTGTGTAGCCAAGCCCAAGGGATTTGTGTCTAGAGTCTAGCTAAATTCATATGTATTTGGGCTCGATGCCTAACCAAATCCAAGAGAGTTAGATCTAACACCTTACTAAATTTACTAGTGTTTTGGCTCATCGTACAACCAAACCTAAAAAGATTGAGTCCAACATCTTGTTAGATATGTATGTGCTTGGGCTTAAAATACATCTGAGCTTAGATCTTGCTAGTTCTATAAGTTCAAAAATGTTATGTTTGTTATCATGCTAAATTCACAAGCGGTTGACCTTCACACATTACTGAGCTCTACAGTGTTGTGTCTGGAAATAAAACTAGACATGTGGTCTTGTCTAGGCTAGGTATTTTGTTAATTTTATCCATGTTAGATCATCACCTTCCTTTTAATTCATGTATTCATTGAACTCTTAAATTAATGAGTTGTATATAAAATATGTTTACAGGTCACGTACCATGTTTTTCATGTCTTCTTTCTATACCAGCATTTCAAGAAAAAAAAAAGAGTTTTATTTTATGTTTCATGGTATAGAAGACCGTGTAGTTTTTTCATTTACCTCTGAAATGAAACAAAAATGGGTCAAAAGTATGGTTGTAGTGTTCTTATATAAATTGGCATGTCCAAAAGGTTCCTCTTGAAACGAAGAGAAGAACAAAAACCTCCCCGAGTCCCCATGGGGCTGATTAACCAATAATTGCCGCGAATCTTTCGCACCCATCATCGCACGGTGAGATCCCATGTGGCCGTGTACTCCCTCCATTTTACTGTCTCTGTAGTCTGTACTTCTTCTTGCACTGCTGAGACTTGATGTCACTTACTTAAGTTACTTGTCTGAACATTAAAAAATGACACTTTTTTTTCTTAACATCAACGAACATGAAAAATAGGAATTTATGCACCTCTTGACATTGATATAGATAAGAGAATTGGAGAATTCGTGATTCCGGTGGATATATATTATACTATTAAAAAAAATCAAAGGATCAAGATATAAATACACAAAAAAACAGGGACATCCAAGAAACCCAACAGTACACCGTATTTATCTATAGCCATAGACATAGGCCATAGGGCTCGCATTATTATTAACAAATCTGTACACGATGTTGCCCCTCGAAACATGGGGTGAGAGAGGCGTTTGAAAATGCAACCCCGAATTTTTATTTTTATTTTTTGCTTTATTTTTACTCCCATTTCCAATATTTATTGCAAGAAGTGAAATGAAGTAGTAGTGCTTACTGTATTCAAGGGGACCAGTCCAGGGGCTTACCATTACTTCCTTTTATGCAAAGAACCCTTTAGAATCCCAAACCCTTCCTTTTACATATTTAGCAGAGAGAGAAAGAGAGGGAGGGAGAGATGGGCAGGCCAAGGTGTTTTTTAGACATAAGCATCGGAGGGGAGTTAGAAGGAAGGATAGTAGTAGAGCTCTACAACGATGTCGTTCCTAAAACTGCTGAGAATTTTAGAGCTCTCTGCACTGGTGAGAAAGGCATTGGACCTAACACCGGTGTCCCTCTTCACTACAAGGTCTTTTAAGTACCTGTTTAGTAATTTTCTTTGTGTGTATTCATGTGTTTGTGGGTTCAAGTTGGTTTTTGTGGTTAATGACGGACTTTTGGGAATTTTGAGGGTACTAAAGTCTTTTGATTTTGGATATTGTTAGTGTTATGGTATTTGACTGTGATCATTGTTTCGCTTTTGTACTTTTGGTTATCGATGCTCAGTTTTAAAAACGAAACCTTTTCGGGCTTTTGTCAGAGAGACTTGAGAAGGAAAACGCTTTTCTGGGTAGAAATCAGGTTTTCAGTTCATGATGAAATGTCAGTGATGTCCTTGATTATTTAGAGTAGCAGTCGTGAATTTTCTTGATTCTAAAGAATGATTCTTTCCCAGTATTTTGAGATATCTGCTGCAATAATGGTTCTGGTTTTGGACCACTGGAAAAGGCATCACAGGCAGTCTCTACTCGCTTTTCTTATTGTTATTTAGCTTCAGGTTGAGGGTGTTTCGTTCTTTGGTGATAAATAAAGTATCTGTGCTTTGGTATTGATATCTTATCATTTTTATTCATTTTTCTGGACCAATATTTCTAGGCAATCTATAGGCTTGAATTTCATTGACTGCTCGTTGCATTTGACAGAATTTCTTTTGTGCACAGCTTTGGCTATAAAGGCTGATGAGAAGGAAATTTTAAGCTTTTTTTAGTTGATTTTATGTGTTTTTTTGGATATCAGGGATGTCGTTTTCATCGTGTTATCAAAGGTTTTATGGTTCAAGGAGGAGATATCTCTGCAGGAGATGGCACTGGAGGGGAATCTATTTATGGCTTGAAATTCGAGGATGAGAATTTCGAACTGAAACATGAAAGGAAAGGAATGTTATCTATGGCAAATGCTGGTCCAAACACAAATGGTTCGCAGTTCTTTATCTCGACAACTCGCGCCTCTCATTTGGATGGAAAACATGTTGTATTTGGGAAGGCTGTTAAAGGAATTGGAGTTGTTCGTTCTATTGAGCATGTTACAACTGGTGATGCTGAGTGTCCCACTTCTGATGTTATGATCGTCGATTGTGGAGAAATTCCTGAGGGTGCAGATGACGGGACATGTAATTTCTTCAAGGATGGTGATGCTTATCCTGATTGGCCAGCTGACCTTTATGAGAGTCCTAGTGAACTTTCATGGTGGATGAATGCTGTAGATTCTATTAAGGCTTCTGGAAATGAACATTTCAAGGTAATGGTTCTCATGTTTGGCTGATGTTCTTGTTGCACCAAAGGCACATTGGTGAAACTTATTGTTAAAGCATACATCAGTACCCAGAAGGAAACTTCAGGAATTCTAGTTAAAAGTATGCTTTGTTGGGGTGTGAATATTTTAGGTGAACCAATTTTTTCAAGCTTTGATATTCTCTGTGGTCTATGGGCGTTTTTGTTTTTCTTTATTCTTTTCTTCTATAGCTTGTGTTGATGATGTCCCAATTTCTAATTATTGACCGCAGAAACAAGACTATAAGATGGCGCTAAGAAAGTATCGGAAGGCTTTACGCTATCTGGATATCTGTTGGGAGAAAGAAGGGATTGACGAAGGTGAACAATCTCTGTGCTTCATATAATTCCCAGTTACTTTTTATCTTGATGTTCTCAATGCAATGCTAATGGATCCCTGTGCCCCAGTTACATGTGATTTATTTAAACATTTTTCTTCTGGTGGCTTTTCAGAGAAGAGTTCAGCTTTGAGGAAGACAAAGTCACAGACATTCACAAACAGTGCAGTAAGTTCCTGTTCTCACTATTGTCAGGGTATTTTTACTGCCACTGGCTACTGAAGCTTTTGACCTTTTGTGTAGGCATCTAGGTTAAAATTGGGGGATCTGAAAGGAGCACTGGTGGACACAGACCTTGCAATACGTGACTGGGAAAACAATGCAAAAGCTCTGTTTCGCCAGGGACAGGTTAGTATCTGCAATTGGGAATGCTTTCAATCTCTAGAATCATGGGAGCTTTTGCACATGTTTGGTGCGAGCCAGTCCATCTGTTCTAGAAAGGTTCTTTCTGAGGTGTAGTTCTGAATCTTCTGATAGCTTCTTGCAAGCTGCTTTTGCCTCCCCACCATCCATTTGGAATTTGGAAGACTTGCTTAGAATTCTTCCAGTTATTTTCTTGTGTGTAATATTTTGCTTCTATTCCACTGAAATGTGCTGCATAGGCATTCTGAATGGGGAGAGCAGTAGGTCGCTTTTCCTTCTCTTATTTTTTATTTTTCCGTTTTGGTTTCAACTTTGTTAAGAATTTGCTTAGATATTTTGGTGGTGCACTTTTTTCCTTTGATTTGTTTAAATTTTAATGTTTGAGAAGGTACCTTCACAGTTCTCGTACTAATAGTTTTTTTTCCTATGTGTTTGTCAGGCATACAAGGCTCTTAATGATGTTGATGCAGCTGCTGAAAGCTTCAAAAAGGCATTGCAGTTGGAGCCAAATGATGGTTAGTGATAATCTGAAACAGGGCCAATGGCACATAATTCTGGGGATAGAATATTTGTTCAGACGTTTGCTCTCTGATAAGATCTACAAGTTCCAGTGATTATGTTAAAGCATGATTAAATCAAATTTATTCACTTGAATAAATTCTAGGAGTCTTGGACCTGCTATTTTACAAATAATCTGTTGAGATTTGCTGACAGCTTTGGTTTCTAATGCTTTTCAGCTGGAATAAAACGGGAGCTTAATGCTGCTAGGAAGAAGGTCGGTACAATTAACAGAATCTGTAACATTTTGTGATAATAAATGGCTGTAGTCAACAGGGTGCTAAACAATTAATGTCTTGCAGGTTAACGAGAGACGTGATCAGGAGAGAAGGCGATATGAGAAGATGTTCGAAACTTCAAATAGCACTGCTGTAGAACCCTAGCCAATTGGTATGCGGATTACCTTTTGGAAACTATTGTCATTTGATCATCGGGCATTGCAAACTGAGAATATTTTGAAAAACAGGATGCGAATTCCTTGAGTTACAAAAGCTTTTCAGGTTTTGTCAGAGAACAAAGGAGCCTTCATCAAAGGCAACTGTACAAGTTTGAGGCTCGAACCATTTCTTATTACAGTTTCCATGGAAATTTTTGAAACTTAAGAGCCATTTAAAAATAACGATTTACTCTCTGATGGAGATAAAATCTTGTCATGTTGTATGGATCTTTTTTGGAATAGACCTCTTTCCATGCCCTTTCGCTCCGCCTCATTTTTCTTTGTTTCGATCCTGAACTCGGTATATCAACTACTGTAGCCAACGCTTGCCTCCCTGGTCAGATTTACTGGGTTCAGCGTTCAAGCTCGCCCCATTTTAAACTAGGTCCTTGAAGATTTCTAGCTATGAGCTAAAGAACATGCTGGAGAATCTCGTATGAAGAGAAGTGGGCATTGTACCCGTTCCAAAACGAAGGGCAACTTGGTGGTTGGTTCATGAAAACTGCACTGACCAGATAGATCATCGGCCCAATACTTGTCCGAAGACATTCTTTAGACCTTTTCACTCTGAAGTCCATATATAATAATTGCTAATCAGACTCGAGCCCAAAATATTTTGAGGATCGCAGAATCGCGAACTTGCCCCTCAATCAAAGGATACAGATGAAAGAAAAATAAAGATGTTAGCTCGTAAAGGGGAAGAAGTGAGCATAAAATATTTCAAGTATCTACGTTTTAGGAAGATAATATTAGAGAGAGACATAGCCCTAGACTCCTGGGTGCGAAATCTCTCTCTTTCCTTGTAGTTTACAGAAATGGATGAAACAATATTATGGAATCAATGTCTATATCAATCTATATTTGTATGGACCATTTGAGTAGAAAATTACCATACAGGAAATAGACTGAAAAGGAAAAGGTATTAAGTGAGAATATTAGCAGAGAATTTGAAGGCTGGAATGTAGTCCAGAAAATAACTATGATAATTCTGTTATGAGTATTAATGGGAGAAGAACAGAATCTTATATTATCTTTATAATATCACCTAAAGGCATCATTCATCTTTTCATCTTCTTGAAGAATAGAAGAGATGAGGAGAAGAAAAGACTGCTCTCTTCTTTAGAAGTTTCGATGGCAGAAAACCTTGCGCCTCTTCCGGTAATTTTTCTACATCTTCACTCTCCCAACGTTCAGTATTCGACTTGAGCTTTACAGGTTTTTTCCTCTCTCTCTCTCTCTCTCTCTTTTGCAGGCTTGTATTTTGAGAGTGGATGTCTGCTGTTGTTCCAAGTGTTCTACAAAAGTGAAGAAAAGGTTGCAAAAAATAAACGGTAAAAATAGTATCCACTTTGCATCAAGCTATGCCCTGTTTAACAAGAATTGATGAGATTTCTGATTTCGTTTATTATTTTGTTGCTTAGGAGTTAATTTCGTCGACATTAACACAAAAAAGGGATTGGTAATGGTTTCTGGCTTGGTAGATCCTTCAACACTCCAAAAGGCCATAACAAAGACAGGGAAGAAGGCAGAGGTATTGGCATATGAAAAGGATCCCATACAAGCCAAAAAGACACTTGATCAGTTCATTAGGAACATGCAGAAAGAGCATAACATTCGTGATGAGGAGAATTGTTGTTGCTGTAAGGTGTCTAAGGATGATGACAAACCTGTAACTATGGTGCATGATCATGAGGCGATCTCTTTGCCTTCTCAGCCATACTATGGAATGGGAAGTAATACGGCACCTCCTGCTTGGTATGGGCAGAGAAATGATGATCCAATATTTTATGGTGCTGGTTACCATGTGTTGCCACCTCGGTATCCAACTCCAATGGCGCCATACAATTACACGGGGAGACCATATGGTTATCACGGCCATCGGCCACCCATTTATGCCACGTTGCCACTTCAGCCAGCACTCCCTCCTCCTGCTCCGATTCATGCCAGGTTGCCGCTGCAGAAAACACTCCCCCCTCCACCACCACCTCGGCCACAAATTCCCTTGTCAAATCTTCATGCTGTTTACGGTGGGCAAAAAGATGTGCCAGCAGGCAACTCCATCTATCATGCTTTCAGCGATGATAACGCTGCAGCTTGCAGCATAATGTGAGCTTATTGCTGCATTAATGTGATTATATATTGAAATAACGTCCATTATTTAACGAAATCGTGTACCCTATTATAGCACCGTTATTGATGAATCACACCACTAACTATTATAACTCCGTTATCAACGGTAATGGCCATTGTTGACCGTACATGTAATATCTTTTTTTCATTTTTCATAAAAACATTTTCATTATTTTATGTGGGCTAGAAGCTAAGCTACGTATCGAGATTCATGACTGTATCCACTATATAAAATTATGATTGCGGACACTGCTTCTATCTTTGCTCTTTGCTGAATAGTGTTTTTCTTCTTTCTTCCAAGCAATTTGTGGACGAAGAGGAATTAAAAAAAAAAAAAAATCTTGTTTGCATCAGAGTTTGGTATGACAAACTTGTTATAAAAATGATTAAAAAAAGCAATTAAAAAATAAAGAGGAAGTTTGATATAGAAATAAGAAATAATAAAATGATGTAAAAACTCGAGTCAATCCAAGCTAGCATAGTAAATATATGACCCGATCGCGAGGTAGGGATATTGTTATAGAAAGCAAAACAAAAAAAATAAAGATATTTAATTTTTAATAAACTCAATGTTGAATGATGAAATTGAAAAATTAAATCGACAGAAAAAAAATACATTAAAAAATATGGATATTGATCTGGGTTAAAATTTCATACATATAACCTGGGCCATGAAACCAGCATCATTGCAAATTAAAATTAGCGCAACCCAATTTTAAATAAATTAAATATTAAAGAATGAAATTAAAAAAAAATCAATTTTAAGAAAGAAATCAAGGGAAAAAAAACAATTAAAAAGGTAAGGGTCAAATCTCAAATAAAAATCAAATGATTAGGAATAGATTGAAAACATATGTTTTTTAAAATAACAATCAAAAGAATAAAAATTGAATTTGATATAAATAACAAAAAGAACAAAATACTAAAAATAAACTTTAAAACAAATAAAAAGCAATCAAACTAACGAGGGTCATAATTAAAATGAGAAGAAAATGGAGGACTACTCTTAATTTTGGCTGGACTAGCATGTTTTCCAAGGGAAAGAGAGAGACAAAGGGGGGAGAAAAAAATCTAATTGCCGCCTAAACCACATGATATGGATTATACGTATTGCCCTAGTGGATGTGCCTCAACGTTATTCTTTGAAAGAGACAGCTATTGGCTCTTTTTAGGCAGCTGAGAGACACTGCACACGCTATATAAAAGGTGCGGGCGTCTCCCATAAGTTAGCATATGGATACGTTCATTGCACATATCTGCTCTCCTTTTTTTAATTTAATTAATACAAATATATAAGTGTTTTTGACCCCGCATGATATTAATAAAAAAGCCATAATAAAAAGACCGAAAAGCCCATCAATCTTAGTTATAGATTTTTTTTATTCAAAATGTACTTCAGTAATTATGTTGTGCCAATAAAGGAAAAAACAAATATATCCCTACCCTAACAGCGAAGAAAATTCAATTTTTAAAATATTTTAGACATTATATTTTGCAAATAAAAAGTTAAAAAACTTTGTTACCCCTATTCAATCTTGTAATAATAAGTGTATCTCATGAAGAATATCATTTTACCCTTTAAAACATGCTATAAAGTTTAAATTATTAGGGATAAAATAGTAATTTCACTATGCAAATTGAAAAGGCAAGTTCTTTTAACTTTCGTTTAAATGTTGGGTAGGCTTTTATTAATATTATGATTGTTGTTGTTGATTTCCACTATAATTTGAACTGTAATTTTCTTTTTCCCCAATATTTTTTAAGGTTTGTAGTAGCATCTTTTTCTGAATTCTAGACCTTACAGCAGCAAGAACTTCATTTAATAGAATTCCATTTCTGCCTCATTTTCAGATTTGACCATATAACTGAAGCAGGGTTCAGCTCAGATGATGCCCACCATAATTAAAAGTCAACAGTTACTATTGTTACAGTCCAAACCAAGCCTGATTTGTTC
>Ga0307514_10005416_pt1 | contig 11408 bp, 11 predicted proteins | sample 16_EM_MG_FD_203088 | JGI IMG/M metagenome (GOLD analysis project Ga0307514, IMG submission 203088) | Populus trichocarpa ectomycorrhiza microbial communities from riparian zone in the Pacific Northwest, United States - 16_EM | ecosystem: Host-associated > Plants > Roots > Unclassified | place... | reverse complement strand
AATCGAAAACATCGCAAGAATTGAGGGATCATCGCTTTGATCGCATCGCACGTTTTGAACGCATCGGAATATCGCTCAGAATATATCGCTCTCGCTGGACTCTGTGTACGTACTGGAGATTCTAATAAGTGAATTCAACTAGATACACTGCACAAAGTCATCGCTCTTAACGCTCGTAACGCATATCACACGCTCAACACTCGAAATATCACTAAGTACGCTCTCTACTGTTTTTTTGGTGCTTTCAGTGTATTTTCGACATATCTAAGCTTCCCGCCAGCTCTTACGCCTCTCCGGAAATTACATAGCACTACTAGTCTTAACGGATAAAATAGTCGCTTCTTCACAACGTATCCGAGTCTAAAGATGCTATAGCCTCCTTGTAGAATTGAGGCTCGGCCACAAGTCGAGCAAAACCATAGTCAGAGTAATGTTGAACTGGTTTCTTAGTTCGTGTAGGATGTTGCTCATAGCACAGTTTAGGAGTTTCGGGAACAGTATCAAACTCTTTCGTCTGGGATGACTGGGGGACGGCTGGCGTTCTGGTAGATGTGAATTGATAGGGAGGAGCATAGGGACCAGGTAGTGGATCGTCAGGACCTCTCTCTGACTCAGAGTCGGAGTGTCGAGTATAATCCAGGAAATCTCTAGGTGGAGAGTCTAGAGGGATGAGAGTGCGGCGTACTGGGGGAGGAGGTAGAGTAGAAGACGAAGGTTTCACCGGAGTTTCAGGGTAACTCCCGGGAAATTGGGAGGAAGATTGTGTTATTGTTTGTTGTTGTTGTTGTGTTACTTCAGATTGTAATTGATCTGAAGGAGAGGTAGGTCGGGAATGATTATGGGGTAGGATTTGTTGATCGGCATTGTTGGAGGTAGGCCTGGGAGTATGTGTGTAGACAGAGGTATAGGAGGACGGCTCGAACTTAACCTATCGATAGGCATCTACCTTGTGTTGTGAGGGTATATATACACGGAATATGCGAGTAGTTTCCGTATATGCAACGAGATGTCCTTCCATAGCACGAGCGTCAAGCTTGGATCCCGCTGCTCATTTTTCTTCAGGAATGTGTACATAACACTTAATATAGAAGGCACGGAGATGGGATATCGTTGGTTTCTTTTGAAATAGTACCTCGTATGGAGTCTTATCCATTAGTGCAGAATGAGATAGTCTGTTCTTGACGTAGCAGGCCCAATTAAAGGCTTCTGCCGAGAGAGATACGGGTACGTTGTCAAGTGAGGGTCGAACCATATTGGTGAGAGTCTGATTATAGTGTTCTACAACACCATTAGACTCAGGTGAGTAAGCGGCAGTAACGAGATGCTGAATGCCCTTTGATTCAAAGTAGTCAGTAAGTTTAGCATTTATATACTCGCCTTCTTGATCTGAACGAAAGGATCGAGTGTATCATTTTGTTTGGGTATTGATCTTTTCACAGAAAGTCTGGAGGACTCGACTTGCATCAGATTTCTTGAATAAGAAATTGACCTCCGCATATCTAGTGAAATCATCAATCGAGGATATCATATATTTCTTATGTCCCATGGATTCGACTTTAAATGGTCCCATAAGATCGGTATGAATCTGGTCCAATGGTTCCTTGGATCGTGGGCCATCAACAGGTTTGTGTGCCTGTTCCTTCGAGTTGTAAGTTGCACATTGGGAGCACCAAAAGTGTGAGGATCGTTTGGGCAGTATATCACCATCAGCGTAGATATCTTTGGCATTGGACCACTAACGAGGAGAAGAGTGTCCAAGAGCTTGATGCCAGAAGTCTGTACAGGTAATATATATCTGACCATGTCAAATGATGGGGAATACTTGGTAGGCACCGTATTCCAATGTAGCTTGCAAAACAACCGAATCATCTGAATTCATCTGAACTGAAATAATCCCATCCTTTCCAAACATATAAAAAAGCCCAGTCTCATCGAACTTCCTCCATGAAATCAAATACGCCTCGTTCCAGTTGGGCACATATAGAACATCAATCAAAGTAAGAGACAATACACCAGTAGGAACTTCAAGAGACAAAACCACATTTCCTTGATGCATAGCATGCATCACTCTTCCGCCACCAACCGTCAAGCCTACATGGCAACGGACTAGATTTAGAAGGTGAGAAAAGTCAGCAGTGATGTGGAAGGAAGCGCCAGTGTCAAAAATCCAAACTTCGTATGTGGTGTGATTTGCGCTTACCTGAGCAGGAACATTAACAGAAGTGGAATGAGAAGAGAGACGAGAGATAACCAGATGAGCAAGGCCGTTGGAGGAGAAGAGCTCTCGAGCAGTCGACGCTCAGTAAAGAACCACTTCACGGCCAGTGGTTTGTATGGGATATTGTTGCTAGGAAGAGGAGGATGACGCCTGGTAATCCTTCAGTTTCTGGCAGGTCTTGAAAGTATGACCATCGAAAGGGAAGTTCCGGCTTTTACACCAAGAGCATTGGTTCCCTTTTGCCGGGACGGTCTTCCCAACTCGACTGGGACTTGGCTGTTAATGTGTTGTTAATTGAGCGTTCTTGCCTTAGCTCTTTGCGGGAAGAGCTTTGTTCTTCTTGGGGGTCTCAACAATGGAGGAGGAGGCAAGTTCTAACAGTTGAGTTCGAATGTCGAGATATTTGGGATCGACTTTCGACTGTAAGTTATCAACCACATTAGCCATAGACATCGGGAAGTGTCATGAGGAGATGGTATGATTTGATCTTCTCATCACTGAGGTAGTTCGCCAGGTGTTGGTATGGGTCATCAGATGATGTGTCTTTGCAACGTTGAACCAACTGCCTAAGATAGTTCTCATATCCATTAATGTGATCAAGCATGGTAGTGCTATCGGCCATGGACATGGAGGTGAAGAACGATTTGACAGAGGTGTACAAAGTGGTAGGGTTCTGACGGTCAAATCGATCTTGTAACGCTTGCCAGGCATCCTTTGCTGTAGGTGTTTCAGAAACGATATGTGAAATAGACATATTGACCATGGAGGTGAGGAAGAGCTGTGCTGTTATATTCCGAATTTCCCATTTCTGTAGTTCAGTAGGATCAGAGGGGGCAGGTTCTGTGCCATTGACGACATTCCAAAGGGAGCGAGACCAAAGGTAAAGAGTCGCAATTGAACACCATGCCCTGTATCCTACGCCATCAGTTAAGCAAGGGATGTTATCAAGCTTGAACTGCATTGGCTGTATGAGATCAGTAGAAGGGGGAAGGAGAGCACCGCCAGATCCAGAACCAGAGGAGGAGGATTCGCCACCAGCCATTGTAGAAGCAGAGGAGAGATATCTGACACAAGAATACTAAAGTGGGGGGATAGACTTAAAGTATGGGAAAGGCTAGAGCTCCGGGCTCATAACCTATTGTAGTAGGATATGTGGGAGTGAAGACAGCATGTATACTAACGTAAATCCAAACGTCAGTATTAGTGGGATAGTATTGAACCAGCGGAGTGTACAGCAGGTGAGCATAGATATTCGAGCGAGTAGTGCGTATGTGCAGGAGAAGGCGTCATTATTCTTCTAACTAAGAGCGAGATGCTAGTGACTAAATACAAGAGAGAGTGGCTGAACAGCGTAGTAGAAGAGACTAACTGTGATAGGAAGTAATGTAGAGAAGTCTGTAAACAGGAAAGCCAAATGCATGTCAGACTTGTATGAGACTGTGTGGCATATAGAAACAAGGCTGTGAACAGAAGCATATGAGTAAGATGCGTAATGAATATCCTTGTAGATGAATAAGAATAGGAACAACCTGAGATATCGTAATAGATAACAGAGATAACGATAATAGATACCGGAAATAGATGAAAACAACAAGAGAATTAACGGTATAAGCTGTGGAAGTAACACAAGAAATGGGTGCAGAATGTATGTCCCAACAAGCTCTGTTCTAGTTTATTGCTCTACTCTACAGGTATTTTCCATAGCTATTCCCACTCTGTCCACTCTATTCTACTAATCCACATGCTCCCAGCTTCACTAGTACCAGCACCCTTTACTGCCAGCTCTGCTCCAGCTATTTCACATACTCCCAGTTTCACTCTGCTATCTCAATTTCATTCTACTATCCCAGTACTGGCTTTATGACTCTATGCACCCCTCCAGTCCCACCCTACTGTACCTGGCACTCTTTACTATACCTGACACCCTTCACTACCAGCTCTACTCCAGTTTACTACTTTACTCTACAAGTACCTTCTATAGCTATTTCATGCTCCTTCAATTCCATTTTGCTGATCTATGCATTCTCAGTACTGGCTTCAACTCTACATACCTACTGCACTAGCACCTCTACTGTATGCGACACTCCCTACTGTACCTTGTATCCTTTACTACCGGCTCTGCTCTAGTTTATCACTCTATTCTACAGGTATCTTCCATAGCTATTTTATGTGTTCTTGATTCTATTCTGCTAATCTATGCATTGCTAGTACTGGCTTTTGCACCCACTCAGCACTACCTACTATATGTGACACTCTCCACTGTACTTGGTACTTTTTACTGCCAGCTCCACTCTAGTATCTTCTATAGCTATTCATGCTCTCTTAATTCTACTCTACTAATCTTAGGCTTCCAGCTGTAGCTTGCATACCCTACTAACTAATAATAAGAATAGTTTGCTTATTGTTGTCCCATGACTTCGGTACCTCAAAAGACAAACTTATATAGCCTACCATTATTCAATTCCATGGTTGCTATGACCATCTATATTATTGATTATCCGTTCTCTCTCCACAATACCACAAATGATATTAGAATCAATATAACTACCAATATGGATATGAACAAACTTGCTAGTATTCATGAAATTCAGTCTGCTAACATTATAGGTCCTGCTGATAATATGGTAAATATGCCTACTAATGTTCATAAGAATTATCATTGAGATATAAATAGGCCTGCTGATAGGAGTCAGCCCACTGATATTAGTATAAATTATCACAACTATATGAATTTGCCTACTATATAAATATAAATGTGCCTACTAATATGAATTTGTCTAGTAGTATGAATTTGCCTATTGATATAAATTTGTCTAATAAGATGAATTTGCCTGCTGATATGAATTTGCCTAGTAATATGAATTTGCCTACTGATATGAATTTGCCTAGTGATATAAATTTGCCTACCAATGTGAATTTGCCTAGTGATATGAATTTGCCTGGTAATATAAATTTGTCTAGTATTATAGATTTGCCTAGTGATATGAATTTGCCTGATAATATGAATCTGCTTATTGATATGAATTTGCCTAATGATATGAATTTGCCTGCTAATGTGAATTTGCTTAGAGATATAAATTTGCCTGCTGATATGAATTTGTCTGATAATAACCTTTCAGCCTGATTTGTTCATTGTCAATGTCTTTGACAATGTCTGTATAGAGCTATCGCTATCAAAATTGACTCTCGTTCACTTCTTGACTCAGAACCTAGCCTTGTATATGGTATCTGCTGCACTTGCTGTCCCACTTATAGCCATATAGAGTATTACTCAATTGAGTAAATTCCCCAATTCAGATGATCAAGTACTAAATGAACTACTGAAGTTAGAATAGGATTGATAGTATTGACTACTTTGGATATCAATATTGTAGGCAATCTCATAATAGGTCAACATGCTAACATATGAGAAACTGGGTTGTAGGAACTATAGATAGATAAGTAAGAATATATATCTAGTCATACTGATATAAAGTATGAACACATCAGCACTATCTCTGCAATAATATTTTACTGTATACTGCAATATCACTATTGCATAGAATGTATCTATAGTAGTATAGAACTGCTTATATCATTAACTCCATTAATATTGTGCTAAATTTGAATTCAGCAATCTACCTATATAGCTATGGTGTAATAGATTATTACCTGTATAGGAATAACCAAATTAGGCAATAGATCTGTACTATCATCTAATTAGGAAATAGTCTATATAACTACCAAATTCGGCAATGATCTACATAATTACCAGATTAGGACGTGATTTATATAATTACTAGGTTAGGTAATAATCTATATTATTATAAGTAGGATAGCAGGCATTAGTCTCATACCAAGACCCTTTTGGGTCGAGTGGCAGACATAGCAAATGACATCTACAGGAGTAGATTTTAATACAGTCAGGAAAGATCTGTTTGCATAACCATAGACATTTAGTATCAAAATGCAGTCTTGTCTTATATATTCCTAGTGAGTTGCTTGTTACTATATATTCATACTAATATTGATAGAGGCATTGACATGATCAAGAACATTTGTAGCAAGTTAAGTAATACTGCTATGAGGCTAGAAGGTTGTCAAAGATATCACCAGGCAAATTCACATTGCCAGGCAAATTCACATTGCCAGGCAAATTCACATTGCCAGGCAAATTCACATTACCAGGCAAATTCACATTACCAGGCAAATTCACATTACTAGGCAAATTCACATTACTAGGCAAATTCATATTACTAGGCAAATTCACCTTACTAGGCAAATTCATATTACCAGGCAAATTCACATTACCAGGCAAATTCATATCACTAGGCAAATTCACATTACTAGGCAAATTTATATTGACAGGCATATTTATATTTATATGGCAGGCAAATTTATATAGTTATGCTAATTCATAGTAATATCAGCAGGCTGACTCCTATTAGCAGGCTTATTCATATCCTAATAATAATTCTCATAAACATCGATAGGCATATTTACTATATTATCGACAGGGCTCGTTATGTGAGCAGGCTAAATTCTATAAATACTAGTAAGTTTATTCACATCCATGTTACTAGTTATATCGATTCTGATATTATATGTAGTATTCTGAAGAGGGAACAGATAGTCAGTAATACAGATAGTTATAACAAGTATGGAATTAAAAGGTTGTAAGAAATTTATAATTCCTATGATTTCTTATTGTGTTGTCTCTAGTTATTTCCCACTGTTTACGTCTTTCTTATGGCATTATAATTGCATTATAACTTGATTAAGCAAGTATGAGCAATTGTCAGGTTTTTTGAGTTTTCATGAGTTATCTTGTATACTAGGCTGGAGCCTAGGTTTTATGTTATTATCTCCATATTAGCGTATGCTCTTGATAACATTTTTGTTATTTCTTTATGACTCTTGTTGTTACTCATAATGACTATATCATCATGATTGCTGTTGAACTTATTTGGAATAAGTCTTGTATTACCACATTGAGATGCTCTAGTTCTCTATTAAAGAGACTGAGTTTGACTCTCTATTAGTCTTTTTCTTGTTTACTCAATTTCCTACCTATCAGATTAGTTAGTAATAATTAATACTCACTATTTTAGTCACTTCTTTTTTCTTGAATTCTCGAACTCAATCACTTCTCCCACTCTTACTATCTTAAGTAATGTTCTCTTCTCATCTGGAAGCCATCTAGTACTTAGGTAGTTTATCTATGTAGATAGTCTATAGTATCCAGCTAGCCTGGGTACTACATCAGCAAAAAATATCGTGCATCACAATATGCCACCTGTCCTTGCAATGCCACTGTCCCGTTATATCCATTTCGCCTGTTGCCAATATCCCTGCTTCTTATATGCATTCTCAATTACTTCATATGTTGACTTTGCCCTACAATGGCTGATATCTGATCTTGTGCCCTGGCTACACCTACTCTACCTTATGTCCAATCTCAATTACCTCCCTCTATAACTTCTACTTTTAATGCCTGACGTCCAGTGACCTAGTTTTGCAACGCCCTATGTCGATTGACTTAGCAAAATTTGATCTCTTAACTCACTTGCTAGGTATTACTTGGTGGGTGGGAAAATAAGCTTGCCAAACATAGGTATCTACTCATCAAACACAGGTATCTACTCTGCCATTACTCACTTGATTTCGTACTGGATAGCTGACAACTCATACAGGTCTTGTCTACATATAGTTATTCTTGACCCTGCCTAGCTATTTCCTCTCCTGCTATTTGCCAGCTGAGACTGCGATTTCACCAGACATAGGTAATAACTCTCCTACTACTCAGATGTTAGGGTAGCACTCTATGCAATAACTATTCCAGTACTTGGTAGGTGGGGGAATAAACTCACTAGACTTAGGTATCTACTCTGCCATTGCTCACTTGATTTGGTACGAGATAGCTAATAGCTCATACACATCTTGCCTATGCATAGCTATTTACTCTTCTGCTACTCACCTGTATGAAGAGGGCAATACTTTTGTCCATAGACTAGTATGAGCTATGTGAATTCTGGAGAGGCATTAGAGCTAGCAGGATTATTAGGTATATCGAAAATTTACCAGAAGGCCTGTATCCTAGCATAAAGAGCAATAGAACTGTAAGATATGAAGAGCGTTGATTTGAGTAGAGTATTTGGTAGAGAGTTCACTCAATAGAACCTCTTGATAAGTACAAAAATCCCAAGAGCGTAAAAATAAGAGTATTATTCCACAATACGTGCGAGCGTTGAAGTTCGTCCTCTTTGGATAAAGGATGCAAAAGATCAATGATTGATCAGATCCCTGATTCAAGATTCAAGATCCAAGATGTCCTCTATACCTTACATAAACAATGCCTAAATACCGCAATTCCCATTAAAACAAAACAAACCTAATTATCCAACCAAGAATGAAAACAATATATCCTTCCAGCACAAAATAAACCTTTCAGAATAAAACTAACCTTGCGGAATAACCTTTCAGAATAAAACAAACTGCACATTTAAAAATAATGTGATAACCCTAAATACTTAGCGCAAACTCAATAAATGATATAACACGTAAAAACTAGTACCTGCTTCATATTCCCTCCCGTCTTCAAGAATTTTGCAGACCCTTTGGGAACAAGAGGTAACAAATCAGTTGGTAAAGTTCAGGGTAATGACAAATCAAGAATCTGGATATTAGAAGAATATTCCACAACAAACAACGATTTCAAATCAGAAACTGATAGAATGCAATCAGTCAGCAATAAAAGGTTCTAAAATGCCAAGAATACTGGATTTCCCCTATGGATTTCACCCACTATATATAGGAGGTCTCTCACCGCTTCGTCACCTCTAGCAAATTCTATCAAACTCCACCCATCCACTCAAGTATTCGTGTGTAGCCACAATTTTCGAAAAACCTTCATTCATCTACATATATACCACATCTAACCCTACTCTTTTTTCTATAGAGCATTGTCTAATATAAGATGCAACTCTTCCGTTATCCTGATTGGTGACTATTTTTGGCAGCTCTCGTATGTTGTTATCTATTGCTCAATATCGCGACAAAGCCCCTTCCATCAATAAGGTAAGGCAATCTTTTCACATGTCTCTTTCTTTCCTCTATGGCCACTCTCATCATACATTTGCTGAATTATACCAGTCTGTTCATTGTTATCCCAAAGAACTCTCTTCGGTGGCATATTTGGCTTCGGCCTTTGAAATAATAGCCCCTCGTGAATCAAAAACTTGGTTGCACATCACCTAAGAGCCCCAAATGCTCTATCGGTTATTTCATCCAGTCTTCGCAGTATTGCTAGATATCACTTTACCCTCATTAGATCATCCGGCATGTTATTATGTTTCGCATCATTATCTCCATCACCATTGTCAACCATTGCGTATGTTAGATCAGTGTCCATACATTCGTCAAGTTTATCAGAAATCTCATCGTCAGAATCATCTTCATTTTGTTTTCTCCTTGATAGACTATCGGGATCTCCATGCTTTTTGTTTGTAACATGCTTGATGTTGAAACTGAAGAGTCTTATCCATGCCAACCATTTGTTCACCACTGATCCCAGTAGATCTGATGCTGGCAAATTTAACTGATATACCAACATCCTAACATCAATTTCCACAACAAATCATATGCCATATAGGTAGACTCGCAGCTTTTTTAGAGCTTTTAATAGCCCCCTGATATTCCAATTTTCCACTGTCATATTTCTTTTCTGTCTCATTCCAAACACCTGATTCAAAGTGTGCTGGATGGTATTTATGCTTCTCATCTTCTTGCTTTAAAATTGCCCTCTATCGTATGTTTGATAAATCAACCGATAGAAAAATCGTTCCTGCAGCATAGTAGTTAATAGGCTTTAAGGCTAGCATAGTAATTAGGCCTCTTTTTAATATATCTATAGCCTCTTCTTATTCTTGCACCCATATGAACTATTCCTTTTTCCTACCTCCCTTGAACAGCAGTTCTGCAATAGTCGAAAAGTCCTCGATCCATATCCTATAATAAACACATATCGCTAAAAATACTCTGATATCTATCAAATCCGTGCATGCTGGCCATTCTGTGATCTTCCTGATTTTTGCCTCTTCGGGCATCCTTTCATCAATTCTATAAACATATGCCACTATTTTTATTTGTTCCTTCAAGAATTCACTCTTCTTTCCCAAAATTGTCCTACCAGCTCATTCAAGATCAGCCAGTATTTTATCCAGTGAAATTATCACTTCCAGCACATATTTTCATATTCCTGATACAACTTCTTCAGGTATGCTATTTTTATCCAAAAACTTGCTTCGAGAGGCTGATTTCACCACAATGTCATCAATAAATAGCTTTCTTATTCCCACAGATATTTGATCCTTCAGTATCTTGTTCATGACCCAGTCAAATACTTAAACTCTATTCGTGTATACTTGTGGTAAAGCTATTATTAGTAGCAGTCTTAGTGGTCTTTGGAATGTTGTCATATCTCGGCTAGATGAATCAAGTTCACATTGGTCATATCCTGAAAACAAATCTGGTAGGGAAAGTAATGGAAAACCTGGGAAATCTTCACTGTGTTTATCAGGTGACAGCAGAAGACTGGCAAATTTGATGGTTACAGCATTCAATCATTGTACTACATTGATCAATCTGTAGCCAGCACTCTTTTTCAGTACTAGAAACCATAGATTTTGATATGGTCTATACCATCATTCTAGAGCTCCACATTCTAGTTTTTTTTTTCACGATATACACCACCTTGTCTTCTAGAGCTTTCAGGACCCTAAAATTTGCAGCTTGCCAAGGTTCGTGTTTGATCATAGGGATGACATGTGCTGGTTCAACCTCTGGCTGAAAAACTCTTGTAGTAGCATATGTGGGTGTGAAGCCAGCACGTATACTAACATAAATGTGAATATCAGTATTGGGGGGATAGTGTTGAACCAGTGTTGTGTGCAGCAGGTGAGCGAGAAGATATTCGAGAGAGCAGTGTGCAAGTGAGAAGTGCAGCGTGGGTATTCTTCTAGCTAAGAGTGAGCTGCGAGTGACTAAATACCTGAGAGAGCAGCTGAACAGTGTAGAGAGGATAACTGACTGTAGTAGAAAGTGATCCAGAAAAGTCTATAAACAGAAGAGCTAATGCATATCAGACTATGTATGAAATAGTGTGGTATATAGAAACAAGAGTGTAAACAGAAGTATGTAAGTAAGATGCGTA
>Ga0307514_10005415_pt1 | contig 11410 bp, 7 predicted proteins | sample 16_EM_MG_FD_203088 | JGI IMG/M metagenome (GOLD analysis project Ga0307514, IMG submission 203088) | Populus trichocarpa ectomycorrhiza microbial communities from riparian zone in the Pacific Northwest, United States - 16_EM | ecosystem: Host-associated > Plants > Roots > Unclassified | place... | reverse complement strand
CTAATTGTGTTCCACCGTAGACTGGATTCAAGGGGCCCACTAAAACAAAGCAGAGTAACCCGGCCCAAAGGTAAGCCCAATAAATCCAAAATCAAGAGTTGCTATGATGCAGCGACGTCTCGTGGACTGTGTATTTGTTAATAGAGAAAGTGAGAAACCTCAAATGTAGTCCCAAGGAAATATAATCGTTATCATTGGCATCCCTAATCTATGCGTATTATCAATTAGATCCCAAATATCTCCTTCATTTCGCAATTGAATCTTTTTTTAACAAGTCTAATTTTGGGTAACATATGCACTAAGACAGTGTCGATTTAGAGAAAAACAGATGGAAAAGTTAAAGAACACGATGGTGTGCATATTTATGCACTGAAATGGCATTGATTTGTCGATGAACATTAAAAAAAGAAGAGACAATTGGGACCTAATTGATAAATTTAACAGGATTGGTACTTAAGTGTATATTGGCTTGGGACTAAATTAGGTGTCGCTGGTTAATTATACAACCCCTACCGGCTACCGTCCTTGGAAAATCACACTCTATATTTACTTCTCTCAAAAACAGAGCTGTAGAGAGAGAGAGAGAGAGAATGTCGTTAGCAGCATCTAGGGTTTTCAAGGCCTGTAGGGCACTCTTGGCTCCAGCCAAACCTGCTACTGCTTCCAAGACCACGGTAGCGAAGCCAAAGCCTAAGCCTAAGCCAAAGGCAAAGGCAACTTCTACTACTCCAGGAACACCCCGTGGAATACTCAAGCCAAACCCTGTCTCTCCTGTTCTCGGTGACTTCTTAGGTGGGGTCCCTGAGTCTTCTCGAGCTGAGGCTGTGAAGAAGATCTGGGCCCACATCAAGCTCCACAATCTCCAGGTCTCCCTCTTGATCATTTCTTAAATCTTTGTTAAGAGCCTAGCATTGCAGTATATACGTTTTTTTTTCTGGTTAGGGTTTTACTCACGTTCCTTTTAAATCCTTTTTCTTTTGTATTTTTGTTAAACCCTGAGCTTTTATTACTCGCTATAAAGGTCTTGCTGATTAGGGTTTTTAATGTCTGTGTTTTTGTGTTATTTGTGTTTCTTAAACCCTAATTAGATTAGCTTTGATTTTTTGTTCTTTTGTTTTTTATGTAGTATCGTGTAAACCCCAGGGTTACTTTTTTTTTTATCTTTAAAACCCTAGTGGTACCTTGCTTCGTTTGTTTATTCTTTGTTTTAGGGTTTATAATCGTTTTTGTTTTAAAGAAAACACTCATGCTTGTTAACTGCCTGTGAAATTCGTTGTGGATGGTGTGACGGTTTAAGGAAAATTAGATTAATAATTTATTTTGTGATGTCTAGCATGTTTTGAAAAATCAGGGGCATTTGTAGACAAGACCTTTTCTCACTTATTGTTTTTAATTGTTGGTGTTGTTGGCATTGCAATTTGGATCTAAATTCAGTTGTGGCTCTGTGAACTTGCTAGATTCTTGTGGTTTCTGGCATTTGTTTGTTAAAAGGGATTATCACCAAGCTTCTCCTTCCTACCGTCTCCTTTTCTCTTTGTGTTTTGTGATTGTATATGTGTCTGTAATAGAACTCATGAATTCAACATCAGGACTTGTACCATTGTGTGTAAATTGTTGTAAGATGTTTTTCAGGATTTGTTTTATGAACTTTTTATTCATGTAGTGTTCAAATCAAAATTGATGACAAATGGCTTTATTTAGTACATGCATGAAATAGGATGCTTTGATCGGTAAATATTGAAATATGTGAATGTGCTTTTTCCTGCAGAACCCCACTAACAAGAAGGAGATAATTTGTGATGCAAAGCTAAAGGCCATATTTGATGGGAGAGACAAGGTTGGATTCTTGGATATAGGGAAGTTGCTGTCTGCTCATTTTCCAAAGGCTGGTTAATTTCAGGAGTTAGGGTTTAGGAGGGTGGCTTGACTCTTCATGGAGCAAGCTCTTGATGACTTTATGGTTGAATCATTTGCTTGTTTTATGTTTGATATTTGGCCTTCTGTTCAGAGCCAAAATCTTTGTTGAATTGCAACTTAACTAGTTTTTAGCTGGACATGGTGTAAAATTGGCTAGCAATCATGGGTTTATCATATCTCCTCATTTCGTATAATATCACTTTTTGTTTTAATTTTAGCTTATAATATGCTCGGATAACGTGATCGATGTCAAACAAATACAAACAAACAATCACGCAACTCATGCTGACAGTGGATAAATTTGTTCATGAAGGGAGACCATTGATGAAGCAATGACAAAGCGCACATGTTGAACTCAGAAAGGCAAAAGTGGAGCAGAATACCACAAATCTATAAACAAGACTAGCCATGTTTATATTGCAAGTAAAATCTAGTAGGCTGAAGCGAGTGTAACAGAAGTAAGTTCCTTGTGAAACGCTTCAGGTTTGTCTTGTCAGCTTGTCAGCTGCTAGATATGTTTGTAAGAAAAATTTTGAATCTGCAAATCTTCAACAAGAGCTGCAATAAGCCACCCATTAATATGGATTGGTTGGACAGACGAGATGTAATCTCACTGGATTTGGATGTCGGGCAGTTTAGAGTTTGGGCCGTAAATGCTGTTAAGTAATCAAAATAAACTAGAAGAGGACCAACACTCGCTTTCACTGAGGAAAAATCAATGTCCCAAGATAGAGGAGCAATTGAATCCAAGTTCAACAGAGGAGATTGAGACAACAAAAAGGAGGAGAAAAGCTAGAGTTAAAACAGATTGAATGTTTTGTCGACTAACCAGACTCCGAAAGAATTTTTGTACTAGCAAGTTTGTTGATGACTTGATATTTATTACGCGTTCAACTAACCATTGTCTTCCCTTTCAAGTTTAGTTGAGGAGATGATGTATCCATTGCTCCACAACAGCGGGGGAACCGTACCATGGTCTCAGTTCATCATCTGAACCAACCGGTGAGTGGTAAACTCCGTCCAAGCTGATGTTGAGCGCGCCATCCAGATGGGCTGACACCTCTGGCACCACTCCATCACCCCATACATCTGCCTGCCCACATACCTGACAAAGTGCAACATGTCAATATCAGCACTTTCAAGTCAAAATTCTGGTCCTCGCTTATTACAGGATGAGAGCTAGTACGAGGAAAATGTAGTTTCCAGCTCAGGTTACAGAAGATACATAGTTGCAACAGAATCTCTAGTTTGCTAAATGATTTGTTGATTTGCCATCCATGCAATTGAGTTTACCTGCTTATACCCTTGCCCAACAAAACGAGCACGAAATCTGGGTGCAGTAGAAGTTGAATTGCCCATATCATTTACAAGTACAGCCTCTGCAGTTGGTTGATCGTTCTCGACAGGAACCATCGCTTTAGCTTCCACATTTGAGTCCCCCAAGAAGCGGGCCCCTTGAATATACCTGCAGTTTTGTCACAGGTTCAAGGAACTTCACACGTCTGTCTTGACTGCGTATATCGTTTGGTTGTTTCATAATTATGGAAAATTCTATAGAATGATTTCTGCCATGTTGTTACCGACAGTCTCGTTGACAAACGCTGCCTTGAAAGCTTCTTGGTGTGTGTATTCATAAGTGGCTATTTAAACAGATGTTTTGGAGCTAATGCCCATCTCAAGTGCCATGGCAAGTAAGATTCACCTATAACTAAGTAAACCAGGAATTTTGCTTACCTTACTCTCTGCAGAATCGCATTACACTAGCTTTGCCGTGATATGAAATTAAAATCAATTAGATAATTAGAAAGAAATACTTTTATCTTTCAAAGGAAAAGAGGGATTATCTAAGCAAAGCTTCCACTTTATTTGTTGTGATTTTTATGCTCTTAACATTGCCCTGCTCATTGGGGTATCAGCGATTCTTTGTGTCAGAAGAAACACAAACTTTCATCTGCCTTGTAACCACTCAAAAATTTTGGTGTTTCATCTTTCATGGGTTCTATCAAATATGTACCTTATTAGATTTCACTGATTCCACAAAAACTGCTATTCAAGGCACTGAAGATATTCAAAATCATGATTTGACACTGAAATAACAAGAACTTGTTGTTTGAGTAATTGCGGAAGTGTTGAAGAACAATATGCACTTGAAAATGAAATAACAGTGCCAACTGCCAATTGCAAGGTGTGTGATAGAAAGATGTTTGCTCTTCATTATTTGAGAGTGAAATATGTTGGAAGAAAGACCTGAAAGCATAGCAGAAATGGTGGCGTGAAGAAATGTTTATTTTAAATAGGATCTAATTCATCTTCAGCTTGTACAGGCTCTTCGATCGTCATCGTAGTCCATGCACTATAAATTCATGTTCCCCACAATGAGGATGGAAAGGATATTATCGTGATCTTAATACAAAACGAAGAATGTTCCAATTCTCTCTTTGGCTTCCTGGTGTCTTCCTAATAAACCACTTTCAACACACAATTTGAAGACTGAGTTAATGGAGATAGGTTATTTTTTACTTTCGAGAATGGGTGGAATGACTTAGACGAGGAGAAGTACGGATGAAGTTTTCAGATTTTGACTCATAAGATGAGTTTCTTTGTGTATTACTTTTGGCTCGGCATTTCCTTAAGAAGGAATACCAAAGGCAGAAAGTTGGATATAGGTAACTAAATCTCATGCCATAACAAAAATGAACCATTTTGTCCGCATAGCAAAATGTGAAATCTCAAGGCCTGGTTCCGCAGCAGGAAAATAAATATTCATGTTACTAGGTAATAATGACATATTACAGCTTATATTCTTTAATGGAAGAAAGGACACATCAAGCACTGACAGAAATATCTCTTTCTATTGTGAACTATAAGGAAACAATTAGACTCATGATGCAGAAAAGTGATGCATGAAAATCTTGAAAAGACAAGTAATTTGGGAAAAATATAAAAAAGTTCTGGTTTGTGATCTTACCTCCCTGCGATGCATACATATCTCAATTCAGGAGTATACACAGCTTTCATGCAATGTTTTTCAACATAATCAAGGAGACCCCTTGTTTGATCAATGACCCCTGGCACGCCTTTTGGAGGTGGCCTGAAATGAAAGATAAATAAAACACGAACCAAGAGCACACTAAGTGAAGTTAAGCTCTTGCGAAGAGAATGGATTGAGTTATTCATCAACAATGTAGCTCTCAACTAAGCACAGAAAACATTAACAAGATATTGAACTGAGCACATCCAAGAGCCATTAGGAGGAACATAAAAATATGAAACTGATAACCTACAAGTGGGGAGTACCAAGAGTCAATAACAAGGAGACATCTAACTGCCCAAATTCTTCCATGTAGACACGTGCAAGCCATCCTCCTGCTGAGTGACCAATCAAGGACAAAGTCTGACCTGAAATAAGATGTTTTAATGTGTTTTACATGAAGTTACCCTTGAGGCATCGGCAGCTAATGGCAACTCTGATGGAGAATTGTAGCCGAAAATGACATAGGAAAGGGATTGGAGACACAAAGTGTAAGGAAATACCCAATGAAATTCTCCATTTGTAGAAACCTTCAATGGTTTAACGGCAGGTAGTTTGCGTGATAATTCTAAGTGTTTATCCGGGCAAGATTCTCTGAAAACTCTTTTAATTACCAATAGTTTTGTAAAATGTTTATGATATAAGCAAGGATGATTACAATCAGATGCTGCTTTGAAGTTGAAGTTGAACTTTCACTCTGTAACTACGTCCAAGACAACATATTCAAGAAGTTTTTCTAGTGGACACTGATCTTAATTTTCCTTTCAGATAGCAGGTTTTATCAACTGTTCTAGAGAAACCTTTCAACCTGGACTGCCCAGGACATTATTTATAAAAATGGTTGAAGTCGACCAGCAAGTAAATTAGTGCATGCATGTTTAGGGGCTGGTTGTGAGACAATTCCTTGTGGTGTTAAACACGCTCAAGATTTCACTGCTTAATTAGTCAAAGCAATATGTTCAACCATGATTGCTGAAGATCATAATTAGAAGAAAGCTTATTAACTGAAACATAATTATTTAAGTCATCTATAGAACAACATAAACACCAAAGATTGCAATATTGCAAGCAGTAGCCAATTAGAGCTAGGCAAAGACAAAACCTTGTGCCAGCTCCTTCGCTTCTTGGACAGCCTCATCAATCCTCTTCAGATACCTAGACGCATCATATGAAAGAAACAAATAAAGGGCACTTCTAAAATCCAATCTGGATTGCAGTGCATCAGTATTCAGTTCAAAACCCCAAAAGTCCAGTAATTCAATTCACTTCACTTACCAATCAAGAACAGGCCGAGGCCTAAGAGTGCCACTCCAGTAGTTTGGATCCACCAAACCAGCAGCATTCCTCAGCCAATCAAACCTTGACACCTTAGCTACAACTGTGGGTACCCCATACTCTTGCAATGTCACCTCCAACTTCTGATAGTCCCCTGTATTGTTCCCTAAGCCCTGAAACAATCGAATACTACTTAGTGAACTCTATATTCCAAACACGTGCATACATACATACATAGAGACAGAAAGAGAGAGAAGGAGAGAGTAACTGGAAGAATGACAGCAGGCCGGATGGCGGTAACGGTAGAAATGGGGTTGGTAGGAGAAGGGGAGCAATGGGGTTTGAAAAAGGATGGTGACAAAGCCAAAGCCATAACCATATCCTCTTACAGTTTATTATGGTCACTACTTACTTAACTGCTGTTTTTTTTTACAGTTGAATGGTGATGCCCAAGCATGATTATGTGCACACTCTCAACACCAGTAATCCTCTACCATTTATAACCAATGGGATCCTGTCTTTTTTCTTTTGTGTGTGGCTTTTGTCTCCAAAAAAACTGACCAATGGCGCTTTGTTTGGCTGGTTGGACCTCTTGTTTTCTAGTTGTGGGCTGGGACATCTTTGCACTGGCTAGGGATGTCCTTCTTCCTAATGAAGACTGAAGAGGATAATTGGGCATCAACATCTATTTATCAACAAATCATTTTGAGATTTCTTGATATGAAAGTGGTAATGCCATTTCATATAGTTTGGAATTTTAGTTTGATCAAGAATATAAAATGTAATTTTTAAAATCATGAAGAAAAAAAAAAGAATTAATTTTTCTAAAATAATAATATCAAAAAGGCAAAGAGAAATTAAAATTTTTAGGGGCTGAGTTGATCTGGATCTTAAAATATAGGCCCGAGTCCGGCCATATAAAAGATAGTCAGTGTTGTAACTAAAGCAGGCAAAATGGCGGCTTCACTTGGTTTGCACTACCATGTTGCAGCAGCAGCAGCTAATCCACTACGCAAAGCCGCAAAGCAAGCTCTATCTTCTCTAATACTGAAATCTTCAAAGCCTCATCATCACCATAGTTGTTGCTATAATAGTGATAGTGTTGGTGCCAAAGAAATTAGAAGCCCTGACTTGGTTGCTTTGGAGTATGCTGACCTTAATCTTTTTGATAAAATTTCTGGGGTAAGAAAAACATTCTTCTTTTACCCTTTAACGCTCATATACCAGAATATGCTGTTTAAGGAGTTGTTATGGCAGGAATTGGGTCATGTAAGAATCAGGCAACATGTAAATCCTTTGAGTTCCTCTTTCTCTGTGAGTAATTAGAACTTGTTCATTTTTATGTTTTGGCTTTAATTCTTGTAAAATCACCCTTTGGGTATTCTCTCTTTATAATTACTATTGCTGGATATATGATTTTGGTAGGTGCCTGCACAAGTGCCTGATTGGAAGGAAGTTTTCAGGGACCCTACATTGCCACTCATGGTTGATATTGGAAGTGGTATGTCCTCCTTTATCTTGTAATGTGCTGGTAATTATTGCTAATTAGCATTGGCATTGTAACTTAATTTTTCATTGGCTAATCTAAGCAAGGACAATTTTTGGAAATGGATATTTTCTTGGTCGTAAGAGAAGGAACAAGAAATATCATTTAGTGATCCTTATCTTCAGTTGCAGAACATTAGTGTATGAAGTATTAAACCATATGAATCGTAATTGGTGTGAAAAAGTCAATGGGATATATGGTGTGGCTGGAACACTGGGGTATTCATTGAAGAGAATATATGTTCATTTTGCTGTTATGAAATGGTGAAAAATGCAATTTGTCTCATACTTCCGTGAATTCTATTTTTGAAATGGTAAGAATTCAATTTGGATGCAAGAACATTAGACAGGCATGGAAATAATTTGGAAAATAAGGCCTTTGGTAGGCTACAATGGTTATATTTATTATGAAGGCTCATGCAAGTACATTTACCATTCATATTGTTGATTCTCTGCTATTCTAATCTTGATTTGCCAATTTTATCTGACTTGTTGCGGAAATGAGTCTTGAAGCCATTTGGAGTACATAAATGATAAAACTGAGTAATTTCACAAGAGTTCAAAACTGTGGAGGAAGACATAATCTGATGGTGGAAAATGTCTGGGTGTAAGAGTAGACTTTGGTAGTTGGGGTTTTCTTTCTGCTCCTTTTCCTCCCCTATGTTGGGAGTCAATAAAAAGGTCAAATTTTTGGTCGATTGATGAAAGTGTGAGGCTCTAGGGAAGCATGCGAAAGAACTCTTAAATAAATAACTTTAGGTGAACCATGCACCTTTCCCTTTCTCTTTGAAATTTAATCATCTTACCTGGCTCAGACTTTGATAGCAGAAAAACTTGAAAGGTAGTGTCCTAGTTTGTGAAACTATTTAGAACTTTTTAGGAACATCAAATCTAAGTTAATCTTGATGATATTTTAAATGCTTCATTGTGGACATATGGGTGGTCCTGTACTCGTGTTGTTAGGTCCAGATGAAGCTGGCTGTATACTTTTAGCTTCATTCCTTCCTTCCTTCCTCTCTATTCAACATCAGGTTGGGTATATGTGACCCTTATAATCACATTTTAACACCCTGGTGTATTCAGTACCTTAATAAGAAAAGAACCACTCAATAGTTCTCTGAGATGGCATCCCACAGTAGTTAGTTGATACCATGTCTTTTCAAAGATTGACTTAGAATGCAGGTTACACTATGCAATATCCAGATTGTTTCAATTGGGAAACAACTTTATCAGAATTGTATGAAATCTAATCAAGGTAATGCTTTTTTAGCTTGGAGGTCGCTTTGGACTAGGTGAAAACTTGTTCTGCCTTTATAACACAGCCTTCTTGCTTCTGAAAAGCAATCACATTTTTCCTAGATTTTTTAACCCCTGTGAAACTTTTATTTCTGAATGTTCAATCCTTCAATTCATTCTTTTGGCAGTCATTTAGTTATAAGAATTGGTTTGATGGAGGTAGATTAGATGCTTCTGGAGTTTAAAGATAAGAATAAGAACAAAAAGACAGTAACGAAGAAAAAGAAATTATGATAGGATTAGTAGGGCCATGTGTCCCCTTCCTATACAGTATAAATATAAAGGAATGTGATCAGGATATACCTACAACAATAGAATAATTATCCTAGGAGTTTATGAACCTGATTGACAAGGCCAAGCTTGAAAAGAAATCTGCAAAGAAACCCGAAAGCATCTCATATGAAGCCTGGAGTTACTGTTTTTTTGTTTAAATTATTTTCCTAGTTAATTTTGAATTTTAATTATTTGTTTCCTACTTAATATAGAACTTTTAATTTAATTTATATTTTATTATTTATGAATCCTAATGTTAGATGAATTCTATTAATCAGAAGTCATTTTCTATAAAAGATTTTAGTTTTAATTAGGAATTATTTCTTATAAAGGATTTTAGGACTAATATAAATAAGTATGTCTAATTTATTTTATGGAGATGAAAGACTATCATTCAAATTTAATAAAATACCATAGAATTTTCTCTAGATTTCTCTACAGTTAGGTCTATAACTTTAGAGATTGAGAATCCTAGTTTTATCTTCGTTATACGCTGCGTCAGGTGGTATCAGAGCAGGATAACATCCAGATTGATGGCGAACCGTGAAGAGAATCGTGGAGTAGTTGATGACAACTATTTTCATGACAGTGATCAGGGGATGGAGGTTGCTTGAGATTAGCTAGATTGCCATTTAGTAGTGATAACAACTTTAGAGGGTAGAGTGCAAACTGAGTTTGGCGACATCAACGCCAAATTTGATGACTTTACAACTAGGTTTAAGGCACTAGGGTTGCTCGCAAACAAGAACTGAGAAAGAAGAGAGGCATGCGTTGGGGATGATGCCCGCCCTATCTTTAAACCAGTTTATGCAAATCCTCGTGGTCAGTATCACCACGGGTATTCATCTGATGAAAAAGATCTATTTTCGCTGATGAGAGGCACATACATGAATTGTAAAGAGAAGAAAAACATGTTTGGAGACTTACCTCGGGATCAACCTTACGTTAGGTCTATTCCTAAAATTCCATTTAGACAACCATATATCTATGTGAAGGGTGTTGGTGAAGATGAACTTGATGGAGACCATGAGACAAGCGGGAATGAACAACAAGTCGATTTCATTAGAACATAAAGTATAACATCAAATATGAGTTTTTCTTTGTTATACACGTACCTTAAATTAAATTTTAAAGTTTATAGTCAAAGACATGCTCCTTCGTGAATAAGTTAGCTACAATATTATATTCGAAGTATTTTTTCATTTGAGGTGGAAGAGTTCAATTTTTGATAGATAATTCGAGGATGAGTTTTTCTCAAATGGGGGAGACCGACGTAAAACAATTATCCCCGAAGTTTATGAACTAGATTGACAAGGCCAAGCTTGAAAAGAAGGTCGCAAAGAAACTCGAAAGCATCCCATACTCGTAAGCATCTCATATGAAGCCTGAAGTTATTGTTTTCCTGTTTAATTATTTTTCTAATTAATTTTGGATTTTAATTATTTGTTTCCTACTCAGTTTAAAACTTTTAATTTAATTAGTATTTTATTATTTAGGAATTCCAATATTAAATAGATTCTATTAATTAGGTAAGTTTTAATTAAGAATCATTTCTTGTAAAGGATTTTAGTTTTAATTATGGATGTCTAGATTATTTTATGGAGATAAAAGATTATTATTTAGATTTAATAAAATACCAGAGAATTTTCTCTAGATTTCTCTGCAGTTAAGTCTATAACTTTAGGACTTGAGAATCCTAGTTTTATCTTTGCTATATACTTTGTCAAATTTTGCATGAATTGGTTGCTTCCAAGTCCATTCCAGACATTTGTACTAGGCAATCTCTTAACGTATACTGGACACTGGAAAGTTTTCCTGCACTCCATGCTGAAGCGGAAGGAAAACATTAGTTGCTATTTTCTAGTACTTGCTCCTCTTTTTAAATGATAGTCTTGGCCTTCAGAATATGGTGGATGTATTATCATTAATATTCTTATTTGTTATTACTGTTAGTCATAATACTGGTAGTCATAATACAAAAGACAAGTAGAATACATCTGTTTCAATATGTATATACCTAACAGCTAAGTAAAATTCCCAGGGAGTGGCAGATTTCTCATTTGGCTTGCGAAA
>Ga0307514_10005414_pt1 | contig 11411 bp, 10 predicted proteins | sample 16_EM_MG_FD_203088 | JGI IMG/M metagenome (GOLD analysis project Ga0307514, IMG submission 203088) | Populus trichocarpa ectomycorrhiza microbial communities from riparian zone in the Pacific Northwest, United States - 16_EM | ecosystem: Host-associated > Plants > Roots > Unclassified | place... | reverse complement strand
CCGCTTCGGATGCGGTGCATCTCCGTACGGATCGTGGGCAGCACATCGCGCCCGTTGCTCGGGTTGGTGAAGCGAACGGCCGCATGACCCGGGCTGAGCGTGGCTGCATGGCCCTCGGCTTCCAGGATCAACTGGTCTGCGAGCGCCTTGTCCGTGTCGACCCAACGGTAAGCGAGCAAGGGCGTGGCCACCGGGGACTCGGGCTGCGACAGCGGTCGCAAACCAGGGTGTCCCCACAAGTGCTCCGATCGCGAACGCTCGGGCGTCGACTGCTCGGCCGTGCTGACGCGTTCGCGTCCGAACTCGAAGAACTGCGACTCGGTGTAGTAGGAGAACGGAATGTCCAGCCCGTCGATCCATGCCATCGGTGCGCTGGCTGCGTTGTGGTGCGAGTGCCAGTTCCAGCCGGCCTGCGGCAGGAAGTCGCCACGCGACATGCGGACCGGATCGCCATTGACCACGGTCCATACGCCTTCGCCTTCGACCACGAAGCGGAAGGCATGTTGCGTATGCCGATGTTCCGGGGCGTTTTCGCCCGGCATCAGGTACTGGATCGCGGCCCACAGCGTGGGTGTGGCGAACGGCCTGCCGCCGAGCGCGGGATTGGCCAGCGCAATCGCGCGGCGCTCCCCGCCGCGGCCGACAGGGACGATGCGCCCGGCTTCGGCGGCGAGCTCCACGAGCCGGTCCCAACGCCAAACATGCGGGGCTGCCTTGCTGCGCGGGTGGCGGGGCATCAGGTCGCCGATCTCCGTCCAGAGTGGGACCAGCAACTCGCGCTCGAAGCCTCGGTAAAGCTGCTCGAGCGCCGGACTGGGGTCGGGCTGGGACGGACCGGTGACGGCCTTCAGGTGCACAGGGGAGGGGATGGTATCGGTGGTCATCGGCGGTTCCTTTGCGGGGCTGCAAGCACGACTGGTGCGCGCCCGCAGCTTGGCTGTTCAGCGGTGCTCCGGAGAGCCTTGTTGCATCATTCGGCCGGGCCGACCATGAGGGTGATCTCTCCGACGCCGGCAACGCTGCCTTCGACGCGATCACCTGGCCGCAATGCACCGACGCCCTCGGGTGTTCCCGTGAAGATCAGGTCTCCCGGCTCGAGGTGGTAGAACTTCGAGAGATCCTCGATCAGTTCGGGGATGTTCCAGATCAGCTTCGAAAGGTCGGAGCTCTGCCGCTCCTGGCCGTTCACGCTGAGCCTCAGGGCGCCCTGGTCGAGCACCTTACCGGCCATCGGCACGACTTCGGATACGACGGACGATTGCTCGACGTCCTTGCCAAGATCCCATGGCCGACCTTTGTCGCGAGCAACCAGTTGGAGGTCGCGGCGCGTCATGTCCAGGCCGCAGGCATACCCATAGATCAGCTTGTGGGCGTCGTCGCGACTGACGCGGAAGCCAGGCGCTCCGACCACCAGCACCAACTCCATCTCATGGTGGTAGTTCTTCGTTTCCGGCGGATAGGCGACGGTCGCACCCGATTCGACCAACGTCGAAGGACTCTTCGTGAAATAGAACGGGACCTCCACGGTCTTGTCGACGGGTCGCCCCATCTCCACCGCATGCGCGTGGTAGTTGCGTCCCACGAAGAAAAGCCGGTTGATGGGCAAGCGTTCCGACTTGCCGCGCACTGGCAGCGAAGGAACGGAAGGGGGATTCCAGAGATAGGTGGGGGTCATGATGTGGGTCTGTCGAGGGTGAAAAGCCGTCCGGTCGTTTTCGACCTTCAAAGCTTGGAAAGAGGGACCTGGAGGTCGGCGAGTTGTTGAGGATCGACGCTCGTGCGGCGCTCGATCAGGCGTCGCGCAAAGCGCAGGTCGCGTGCTGCGTTCGGCCCGAGCGCCGCGGCAACTCTGTCTGCCTCAAGAAAGAACATGACAAAGCTGTTGGAGCCCACGTCGCCGCGTACGACCACCTGGTGCCTGGGGGTTGGAACGCCGAAGATCTGCAGATTGACGTCGTACTGGTCGGACCAGAACCACGGCAGCGGCTGATGGTTCACCGTGGTTCCCAGCGCGGCGCGCGCGGCCGCGATCCCTTGCTCCTGGGCGTTCTGCCAGGACTCCAGTCGCATGCGCCGTGCAGCCCAGTCGCAGTGCCAGACCGCGACGTCGCCGGCGGCAAGGATGTCCGGATCCGAGGTCCGGCACTGGGAATCGACCAGGACGCCGCCTTCGCATGCCAGGCCCGCTTCGCGTGCAAGTTCATCGTTCGCGATCAATCCAACGCCGAAGAGAACCACGTCGCAAGCCAGTTCCCGTCCGTCGCTGAGGGTCGCCGTCAGGTCTTCGCCCGGCCCTTGGGCCAACTGCTCGATCCCCGCACCCAACTCGACCTGAACGCCATGCGCGGTGTGAAGCCGCAGCAGATAACTGGAAATCTCCGCAGGCACCGTGCGCTCGCACAGCCGACCCATGGCCTCGACGACGCTGACGTCCAGGCCCTTCTTCCGGGCGGTCGCCGCGACTTCCAGTCCGATCCATCCGCCGCCCACGACAAGCAGCCGCTTTCCGGCGACGAGCGCCGCACCGAGCGCTGCCGCATCGCCGATGCTGCGCAGGGTGAAGATGCCAGGCAGATCGGAACCCGGGATGCTCAAACGGCGCGCCCGTCCTCCGGTGCAGAGGATCAAGCTGTCGTAGTGGATCGGCTCGCCGCGGCTCAGATGCAGTCGTTTCGCGGTCCTGTCGATGTGCGTTGCGCTGACATCGGGGCGCCAGTCGAGGTTCAGCGCATCGAACGCCTCCGATTTCTGCAGGTAGGTCGTGTCCGGGTGCGCATCGCCTGCGAGCACCGCCTTTGACAGGGGCGGCCTTTCGTAGGGGCGGTGAGGTTCGTCGCCGATCAGCACCACCCGGCCATCGAAGCCGTCGCTGCGCAGCGTCTGCGCAGCCCATCCTCCGGCCTGACCGCTGCCCACGATCACGATCGTCCGGTCACTCATGGGGCCTCCGGGTCGCTGGGGAACGGTGTGTCTGCGCTCGGTGCGCGAGCATCGCCATGTGACGCATTGATGTCTCCATTCTTCTTGGCGCGAGGGGAAGCGGACGTTCGTGCTCCGCTTGTCGAACTGCCGTCTTGCAGCGGCGCTTCACGCCGCCGCAAGGGCATTGCCATGCGGCTGAATCAGCCCAGTGAAAGAAACACCCGACCGCCTTCGATCTTCACCGGATAGGAGCGGATCGCTTCCGTCACGGGGGCGCACGTCGGTGCGCCGTTGCGCACGTCGAACTTGCCTTGGTGCAGCGGGCACTCGATCTCGTGCCCCTCCAGAAAGCCCTCGCACAGGCGGGCGTGTCCGTGGGTGCAGATGTTGTCGGTCGCATAGATCCGACCGTCTACGCTGTACAGGGCAATGTCGCGTCCGTCGACGAGCATGCCCACGACATCGTCTGCCGGTACTTCATCGACCGGAGCCGCCTCGGTCCATTGGGAATCGGGATCGCTCATGGGTTGTCTCACAACGGGTAGATGATGGAATTCGGGATCATTTCGCTGTCATAGATGACCTGCCGCGAAGCGAATTTCAGTCCCTGTTCGGTCCGTACGACGACGTCGATGTAGCGCCCAACGCTGAAGACCGTCGAAAGCTCGGAGAGCTTGGTGCGAAACACCGCGTAGTTGGCCTCCGACTCGAAGCGGTTGGCTTCGGCCTTCAGTACAACCGGTGTTCCGACAATGTGGCGCTGGTAATAGGGGTCGTGAAACAGGGTTTCGCGAATCCCGTAGACACGGTCCTTGAGCATCCCCTTGCTCTCGAACGAGAGCGTCGCCAGCGGAAAACCGCGGTCGTAGTTTTCTCTCGGCTGCAGCCGATAGGTGCAGTCTTCCGTGAAGAATTCGGGCCAGAGTTCCCATTGACTGGAGCTGACGGCCTGGGCGTAGCTGGCGTAGAGCTGGGACAGTTCGAAGTAGTCTTTGAAGTCCACGTTAAGCCTCCATCACCTTGCGCCAGTACTCGTACATGCCCCGGATCAGGGTCTCGGTGACCATGTGATCCGTGTCGCCGACCTCGCGTCCGCCAAGCTCGGCGAGCGTGCGATGAAAAGGCTTCTGCTCAAACCCCTTTTGCGACAACTCGATCACTTCACCGTCGTCCGCGGACACGAATCCGGCGGGTCCGAAGAGATTGGCCTGACGCAGCCGGCGCTGCGTCATTTCTTCGGTATCGTCCTCGAATCCGAAGTGGGTCCAAACAAAATCGAAGGCACCGGGGCCGCTCGGTTGGATGTGGCGCGTAGAGACGCTGTTGACCTGCTGTTGAAAGATCACGCTCGGGAACAGCGTCATCATCACAGCCGTCGGTCCGCCCCACCAGGGCTCCGGCACGATGTCGAGGAACCGGGGGTCGTTGAGCTGCATGCTCTCCTTGAAGCTCGAGACCTGGGTGACCTCGTCGGCCTTGCCGCTCGCACCGCGCGTTGAAATCATGGCGGCATGCCGATGGTGCCGGTCCATCCTGAGCTCCGACTTGTTGTCGGCACGCCAGAGGCCGAAGGTCACGAACCAGGTGTGCAGCAGACCCGGGTGGTACGGGTCCTTGATGTTCTCCTGCATCAGCTTCCAGTTGCCAGGAATGCGCTGGCGGTTGTAGCCGAGGATCTTCAGCTTTCGGCCGTTGAACAGCCGATCGAAATAGCCCAGGATCTCCGGCCCCATGAAGTCTTCGAGCGATTCGACGTTGGGGTCGAAGGAAGCAAAGACAACGCCCCCGCGGGTTGCAACTTTGAGTTTGTTCAGACCATGCTCGGCGGGCTTGAAGTCGGCGGGCATCCCGCCGTTGACTTTTCCATCCTGCTTGACGCCCCGGCGGAAGGGCACTCCCTGCAGGTCGCCGGTGAGCGTGTAGTTCCACTGGTGGTAAGGGCAGGTGAACCCCTCCGCCTTGCGGTTTCCATGGCGCTCGCGGCAGAACTGCATGCCTCGGTGAGCGCACACGTTCTCGACGACGCTGATGGAATTTTCGGCATCGCGCACCATGATCACGGAGCGTTCGCCGACGACCGTGCGCGTGAAGTCCCCGACCTCCGGAACCTCGGCTTCAAGGCCGACGTAGCACCAGTGGTTGCGATAGAAGAGGCGTTCCAGCTCTTGCCGATGCTGGTCGGCCTCGGTGTAGGCCATGAAGGGGATCCGACTGGTGCCTTGGTTTTCCCAGTGGATCTTCTGGGGGAAGACGGCTGATGTGTCATCCATGTTTTGTGTCTCCTGTGCTGCTGTAGGGGGACAGCGTCTTGTGGGTGCAGCAATGATGGCCATTCTGGTGCCATCGCTCAATAGAATATGGGGAATAGTTCAGATTGATTTTGCGAATGTGAGGCGCTATGGAACTCAAAGACATCGACCTCAACCTTCTGGTCGTTTTCCAACAGTTGCTCGTCGATCGACGTGTCTCGAAGGTGGCCAGCAGCCTCGGTCTTTCCCAGCCGGGTGTGAGCAACGCGCTGGCTCGCCTGCGCAAGCTCACCGATGACCAGTTGTTCCTTCGAACGCCTAACGGCATGGAGCCGACGCCGTATGCGGAACAGCTTGCAGGGCCCACCGCGAGCGCATTGCAAGTTATCCATGCGGCCATCAACCAGAAGGCGTCATTCGACCCGTCGACTTCAAAGCGCGCCTTCACGGTGGGCATGACGGACATCGGCGAGATCTACTTCCTGCCCAAGCTGATGAAAGAAGTGGCACGTGTTGCGCCGAATGTGTCTATCAGCACTGTTCGCAACACGGCCGTGAATCTGCAGGATGAGATGGAAGCGGGTCATGTGAACCTTGCGATCGGTCTGTTGCCGCAGCTCAAGGCCGGATACTTTCAGCGCCGGCTGTTCAAGCAGCAGTACGTTTGCATGTTCCGGCGTGGGCATCCCTTGGACAAGAAGACGGTTTCATTGAGCGAGTTTTCCTCGGCCGATCACGTCGTCGTGATCTCCGCGGGAACGGGACACGGCAATGCCGACGAAATCCTCGGCCGGAAGAAAGTGGTGCGAAAGGTGGTCCTCACCGTTCCGCACTATGTGGCGGTGGGCCACATCCTTCACGACTCGGACCTGGTGGCAACTGTTCCTGAGCGGCTCGCCCAGGCGCTGGCGGGGCCCTTTGGCCTGTCCTACATCCGTCACCCGGCCAAGCTGCCGGAGATTGCGATCAACCTGTTTTGGCATGGTCGCTTTCACAAGGACCCGGCCATCACGTGGCTGCGCTCGCTGATCGTCGGGCTGCACGGGGAAGGCGCGCCCGACTAGGGCTTTGAAGGTCGGCGCCCAGCGTCGTCGAGCTTCTTCAAAAGCCACCAGGAAAGCACTGGCTCGGCTTTCCGATGCGACACCGATGTGTCGCAAAGTGTCGCGGCCGGGACGGCGAATCGCGACTAAGTCCTTGATTTGATTGAGATCTGCTTCGGGCATGCGATCTGCAGAGATCGTTGGGAGCGCATCACCAAACCAACTCAGGAGACTTTCGCCATGTCCTCGCTCCCCGATTCCTCTGCCGCACTCGATGTCGCAACCGCATTTCGAGACGCCATGCGTCGCGTTGCGTCCTCGGTCACCCTGATCACCACACGCGATGCGAATGGCGAGCCTCACGGGATGGCCGCTTCCGCCGTCATTCCGGTGTCCATGGACCCGCCGGCCATCCTGGTGGCGGTGAATCGCACGTCAGGGCTGCATCCTGCGCTCAGCGCACAGGGGCGGTTCTGCGTGAACCTGCTGGCGGGGGCCCATCACCCCTTGCTGGGCGCGTTCTCGCAGAGTTCGCGCAGAGGCGAGCGCTTCGTTACCGGCGATTGGCAAGACAGCTCCGACTCGCTCCCTTGCCTGACCTCGGCACTTGCCGCGGTCTCCTGCGAAGTCGACCAGCGCGTCGAGTACGCGACCCACACTTTGTTCATCGGTCGCGTCACGGCCGTGCAACTGGCAGAGGGCCAATCGGACCCGCTCGTCTGGTTCGACGGAGCGGGCGTGGCCGTTTCGAGCCGCTGCAAGGCCGCTGCGGAACAAGCCGTGGCCTGAGTCTTTCCATGTTCCCCGCGCGGCATCCGCTGCGCTTTTCAACCCTGCAAAAAAGGAGACTTCATGAAACTCGGATTGTTCGGCATGCCTCTGCATCCACCCGCCCGGCCCAAGTCGGAAAGCTTCACGGAAACTACCGAGAAGATCGTGTACGCCGATGAAATCGGCTTCGACGAGGTGTGGATCGGTGAGCATATTTCCTGCACGACGGAGCCGATCTCGTCACCCCTCATCTTCCTTGCGTCACTGATCCACCAGACCAAGCGCATCCGCTTCGGAACGGGCGTCATCGCCTTGCCGAACCACCATCCGGCCGTGGTGGCCGCAGAGATTGCACAGTTCGACCACATGAGCAAAGGACGCCTGATGTTCGGCATCGGCCCCGGTGGCCTGGCCAGCGACATGGAGTTGTTCGAAGTGCTCGATGGTGCGTATCGCACCGAGCGCATGATGGAATCGATCGACACGATCCTCAAGCTCTGGTCGCAGGACCCGCCCTACGATATCCAGGGAAAGCACTGGAAGATCTCTCTGAAGGACATGGTCATCCCCGAGCTGGGCGTGGGCTTCATGCCCAAGCCGTACCAGCTCCCGCACCCCGAGATCTCGATGACCGCGATGTCGCCGTTCTCCGACAGCGTGAAGACGGCTGCAGCGCGCGGGTTCGGCGCGATGAGCGCCAACTTCTGTCCGGAGTATGTGATTGCCAGTCACTGGAAAAAGTATGTCGAGGGGTGCGAGTCCGCGGGCCGCGAACCCACCGGGAATGACTGGCGGGTCGCCCGAAACATCGTCATTGCTGCCAGTGATGCTGAAGCCCGTGAGCGGGTGATGGATCCGGCCGGCAGCAACTACTACTACTTCGACTATTTGTGGCGTGTTCTCAAGTCCGTGAACTACACGGCTGTCATGAAGGACGACCCCAAGCAGCCCGACGACGCCGTGACCGTTGAGCAACTCATCGAGAGCATGGTGATCTACGGATCTCCCGGCACCGTGGCGGACAAGCTGGTGGCGTTCCGCGAACGCACGGGGCCATTCCATGGACTGATGATGGCATCGATGGACGGATCCGGCGTCAACCGCGAATGGGAATGGGAGACCATGCGCAGGCTTGCACAGGACGTGATGCCGAAGGTGCGCAAGGCGTCTGCGCGGGGCTGACACGCAGTTCCGCCAGCGTGACACCAGGGGGCAAAGGATGCAGAATCCTTCGACAAGGGCCGGCTCCAGGCCCCCTGCAGGAGACAACGCGCTGTGGACAAAGCATCCCATTCGAACGTGCTGCGCGCTGCCGCAGTGCTGGCCCCTATCCAGGACGAAGTGATGGAACGTGGGAGCGTTGCCGCGTCGAGAGAACGCTGTGTTTCGCTCCATGGGCTCAACCCGGAAAGGGTGGGTCGCCCTGGTGTTCTCACAGCGGTCGAAATCCAGGACCATCGCGAGCCCATCGCCGATCTTCTGTCGCTGTCGCAGGGCGAAGTTCAACGCCTGTTCGAGCTCCTGGCGGAACAGGACTATGTCGTGATGCTGACCGATCCCCAGGGCGTCGCTCTGGGTTTCCGCTCGACCGAACTGGTTCTGGACGCCTGTAGCAATGCGGGCGTCTTGCCCGGTTCGATCTGGTCGGAGGAGATGCAAGGCACGAACGGAATCGCACTGTGCATCCGCGAGCAGAGGGCGCTCTCCGTTGTGATGCAGGATCACTTTGCTTCGAGCCTGGCGAGTGTGAGCTGTACGGTGGCGCCCGTTTTCGGCGCCGGCGGCCAGTTCGCCGCGGCGTTGAATGTCACGACGCTCCGGGCATCCGACCGCGCGACCCAGGCTGTGGTTCGCCAGGTGGTCATTGCGTCGGCGCGACGCATCGAGAACCTCTATTTCGATCGTCGCAATGTGGGACAGACGATTCTTCGCGTATCCAGGCATGGCGACTTCTGCGATGCGGCTGTCGAGTCGCGCGTCGCCCTCGATTCATCGGGCAGAGTGCTCGACGCCACGCCGTTGGCGCAGCGCATTCTCCTTCCCGCAGGAGCGCCGTTGATCGGCCGCCCTTTGTCCGATGTCTGCGGAATGGACCAGTGGCAAAAGGCCTTCGATGGCAGGGATCTCGTGCTCCAGCTTGCAAGCGGCCAGCACTTCTTTCGCGTGGAGCAGCCGAGACGGCAGCTTCAGGCCGTGTCGGCGCCGGAGAAGCTCGATCGCACCTTCGACATCAGCCAGCCTGCGGTGGAGGAGATCATTGGAGACGACCCGGCAGTCGGCGAAGCGGTGTCGATGGCGCGCAGGCTCATGGCCCACCAAGTACCGGTGTTCGTGCACGGAGAGACCGGAACAGGAAAGAGCGCCTTGGCGCGCGCATTGCATGTCGATGCAGGCGGCAGGCCCGACAAGTTCGTTGGTATCAACTGTGCCGCGATCAGCGCGGAGTTGATTGAAAGCGAACTGTTTGGCTACCGTCCCGGTGCCTTCACCGGCGCATCCCGACACGGCTCGCGAGGCCGGTTGCTGGAGGCGAACGGCGGCACCTTGTTCCTCGATGAAATCGGCGACATGCCATTCGGATTGCAGACCCGGTTGCTGCAGGTCCTGTCAGATGGTGAGTTCACGCCTGTGGGAGCGACGCGGCCGGTGCAGGTGCGCTTTGCCCTCATCGCGGCCAGCCTGCACGACGTGGCGCAGCTGGTGCGGGAAGGGCGTTTTCGCGAAGATCTCTATTTCAGACTGGCTGGGGCTACCGTGCGCTTGCCGGCGCTGCGGCAGCACGACGATCTCGAGCAACTGATAGAGCGAGCCGTGATTGGCGCCGCGCAACGCGTCGGACGGCGGGCTCCCGTGCTGACGGCTGCCGCCGCGAAGGCGCTGCTCGCGCACGATTGGCCCGGAAATTTACGTGAACTCCACCATGCCATGCGATTCGCCGTTGCGATGGACTCGGACGGGAAGATCGATCTGGCCGATCTTCCTCCCCCTTTGGGGCAAAGAGGAGTGTCGCGAAACACTCGTCCGTCTGGCAGGCGTGCTGCGATCGAAGCGGTTCTGGAGCGCTGTGGATGGAATGTGTCTGAAGCTGCAATCTCGATGGGCGTGTCGCGCGCAACCCTCCATCGCCACATCCGAGAGTTGGGAATTTCTCGTCCTACCGACTGATACGCCTAGATGTCGAAAAGCATGACCGTCGCCGGCTCGGTTTGCAGGAGAAGGCAATTTCGATGGCTGCCTCTGGCAACTCAGCGGCCGTTGGATCGGTCTGAGCGTTTGAGGATGCTTTCCCGTTCGGTGGGATTCAAGCTTCCCAACGAGACCATTCCACCAGCACGCACTGACAGCGTTCGGGCTGCCACGCCTAGTCGTTCGGTCACTTCTGGAGTTGACTTCCGCTGAATCTGGTCGATCCGCTCGGCATAGGGCACTGTGAGGGCCGCAATGGCACACCCCCCTGAGTATCGAGAATGGGATAACTGATTGCGTAGAGACTGCGGACTGCTCGCGTGGACGAGCCAGTAAATGAAGGCGGCATACCGAGCAATTGAGCTCCTTGGTCTGGCAGGCTGTGTTGGGGACAGCGGTTGCACGAAACAAGACGACAAGTATCGTTTCACAGAACTCCTGCACGGACTTCACTCTGACTTCACTTGGGTCACGCACACTGCCTCTCGACAGTGGTTCGGCGCTGGTAAAGGCCAGGGAGAAAAAATCCGCTCAGGGAACCGCCTCGATGCCGACCGCTGTCGCTTTTCATGCTCAGGACTCACAGGCCCGACGGCAGAGCGTCGTCGCTGCAACGGCGCGGCACAATGCGTCCATGCCAAATATCGCCTCGATCCTCAAAGCCGAAATCTCCCGCGTTGCTCGCAAAGAAGTGCGCGCTGAGATCGAAACGCTCAAGAAGGCATCAGTCGCGCATCGCGCGTCGATTGCCGAACTACGTCGACAGGTGAATGCGCTCGAGAAGGAATTGCGTCGTGTTGCGAAGGGAGCGAAACGCCCCGCCACGACGCCTGATCCGGACAATGAAGCGGCAGCAGGCACGAAGCGCCGATTCAGTGCAACCAGGTTGGCGGCACATCGCGCAAAGATCGGGCTGTCCGCGGCGAGCTATGGGCAACTGGTTGGCGTGTCCGGGCAGACGATCTACCACTGGGAACAAGGCAAGGCACGTCCGCGGGCGGCGCAACTCGAAAGCCTTGCGGCAGTGCGAGACCTCAGTGCACGCGAAGTTGCGGAACGCCTTGCCACGCAATAGCGTAGCGCTGCAGCAATATGAGGGTTCGCGCGCATGATTGCTTGCGAGCCGAGCGCTAGGATGCGCCCTGAATATTCCTCGTACGTCCCTCGAATGGAGCCAGCATGATCGTTGAATGCAGTTTCAGCTCTGCTTCACCTCAGGGAGAGTCTTGGGCGCAACGAT
>Ga0307514_10005413_pt1 | contig 11411 bp, 7 predicted proteins | sample 16_EM_MG_FD_203088 | JGI IMG/M metagenome (GOLD analysis project Ga0307514, IMG submission 203088) | Populus trichocarpa ectomycorrhiza microbial communities from riparian zone in the Pacific Northwest, United States - 16_EM | ecosystem: Host-associated > Plants > Roots > Unclassified | place... | reverse complement strand
CAAAGGCATCTCAATAATATTCTATCTGAGAAAATTGACCGCAGTGTGGTCGTATATATAGATGACATCTTAATATACACTCAGACTAAAGAAGAGCACGTAGAACTCATGCGTTGGGTGCTTAAGAAGCTATCAGAAAATGGTCTCTCTGTCAATATTGACAAGTGCGTTTTCCATGTCCCTGAAGTCGAATTTGTTGGGTTTCAGATAGGTACCTAAGGTCTCCAAATGAGCCAGAAGAAAGTCGAAGACATTCTTAACTGGCCAGCTCCTCCAAGTGTGAAAGAGGTTCCAAAATTCATTGGGTTTGCTAACTTTTATTGCTGATTTATCCAAGGCTTCAGCAAAGTCACACTCCCCGTACAAACCCTCACACACAATGGCTTCATGTGGAATTGGACACAGCAATGTCAAGAAGGCTTTGAGGAGGTAAAACACAGGTTCACGACCACTACCATACTATGTCACTATTACCCAGAATAGCACAAACAAATCGAGACAGATGTCTCGGATCTGGCCAAAGCCGGAATCCTGTCTCAATATAAACTAGATAAGCACTGGCACCCATTAGCATTTTACAATAAACGCTTTCTCCCAGCTGAACTAAACTATGATGTTCATGACAAGGAGATGGTAGTAATTGTTAACTGTTTCCAAGAATGGAGACATTTCTTAATGGGTGCACCTGAGCAGATAGTGGTATATACGGATCATAAGAACCTGGAGTACTTTAACACCACTAAACTCCTCAACCGAAGGCAGGCAAGATGGACAGAGATCTTAAGCGAATTTAATTTCAAGATCATCTACCACCCAGGCGAGAGAAATGGCAAGGCAGATGCTCTGTCACGTCGGGTTGATCCCGAACTTGAAGGGGAGGGGGAGAAGCAAGACCTGACAATCCGCATGTTCAAGCCAGGTCAACTCAACTTAGGAACAAGTGAAGAGACCCTAGTACCGCACCAAATTATGGCAGGGAAGGCTTCACAAACGGAAGAGTCAAAATAGTTAAAGGAAATCCTTGAAGCTGGTCTACAAGACAACATATGGTTAGGAATCCGGAATTCCTTGAAGATAGGCAAAGACTATGCAGGACTAGAGCACTACGGTTTAGAGGATGATATGGTAACCTACGAGCGGTGCTTATACATCCCTGCTAATAATTTCTTGAAGTTGAAAGTCACTTACCAATGTCATGATGCAAAAGTAGCAGGTCATTTTGGTCGAGACAAGACTTTGGAATTAATGAAGCGCGACTACTACTGGCCTAACATTGAAGACTGGGTACGAAACTACGTTCGCACGTGTGATGCTTGCCAAAGGAACAAGGCAATTCGACATAAGAAATATGACAAGCTCATCCCACTTCCTATACCCTACCAACCATGGGAATAGATATCCATGAATTTCATAACTGATTTACCAAACGCAAAAGGGTACAATCAATGTTGGGTAGTAGTAGATAGGTTTACTAAGATGGCATATTTTATTCCTCTTAAAAATCGAAAAGCGAAGGAACTGGCAGAAATCTTTGTGCCCGAGATATGGCGACTACATGGGTTACCAAAAAGGATAGTTTTGGATAGGGACACAGTCTTCATCAGTTCGTTTTGGCAAGAGGTAATGCGGTTGTTAGAAGTAGCACTGGACAAGTCGTCAGCTTATTATCATCAAACTGAGGGTCAAACAGAACGAGTCAACCAAGTGCTTGAACATTATTTGAGGACTTACTGGACTTGGGATCAAGATAACTGGGTTGAGTTGTTTCCATTTGCAGAGTTCTACTATAATAATACAGTCCACTCTGCTACAAAACTAACACCCTTCTTTGTCGGATACCAATAGCACCCACAAAACAACTTTAACTCTCCTGAGGAGGCTGACCCTGAATCGAACAATCCTGAAGCAGTCAAGATGGTCGAAACCCTGGAAGGTATGAGAAGTGCGATGAGGGAAAATATAGAGGCAGCGCAACACCAAATGATCAAGTACTTTAACCCAAAGGTGGCAGAAAAGGAACCAATATTCAAAGTAGGAGATTGGGTAATGGTCAACGCAAACAACATCAAGACAAGGCGTCCGACCAAGAAGCTGGATTACAAACTACATGAGAAGTTCAGAATGACAAGACTAATAGGTACAAATGCCTATGAGTTAGAACTTCCTCCAAGTACCGGCAAAATACACTCAGTTTTTCACATTAGTTTGTTGGAACCCTACCACTTGAACAATATAGCAGGCAGGCGCTCGCCAACACCCCCACCTGTTGATTTGGAAGAGACGGAGTACCATGTTGAAAATATAAGGACCAGTGAGTTGAGGAAGGGCCAGGTTTGGTATTTGGTTTCTTGGAAAGGTTATGGGCCGGACGATGATACTTGGAAGCTGTATAAGAATTTACGAGACGGTGCATCTGCGACAGTGCTGAAGTTTCATCAGGACAACCCTAGGAAGCCGCGGGATCGGGCAGTTTTTATTTAAGATACTCTTTTTCCTATTGTAGGTGATAGTTTTAGATGAGATCTCTTATATGATATTCATTCTATGTGTTTGTTCTTTTTTCCTATATAATTGTCACATACCAATTGTCCCAGGGGGGAAAAGAGACGTCCGTATGCTGAGTTCGGCTGCGTGACAAGGGGACAATAGTCCCAGGCCCCAATTAATGTTCTAAGTTTGAATTATTGATGCCTGATATGTGCGTGCTCAATTAGGTTCTTGAGGACAAGACCTTAAGAAGGAGGGCACTGTCACGAGTTGACACTCAGCCCTTTGCGAGGAACTTGTACCAATAAAGAACGACCCTGAGAACCCTGGATAGGAATCAGGAAGACTTGGGGGAAGTCTTGCACATATTACTCAAGTTAGAAATACCTAAGTACTCCTAACTAGGACAACACAGTCATGGAAGAACCACAGTGTTGTTGGGTTGGAACGAGACTCTAATAACATGTTCAGTGAGGTACCCTCTGTTATCCTTGTGAGTTTCGTCAGGTTCCGACTACTGGTTGTTGAGTTACATCAAGTCGAAAATACTTAGCACCAAAATTATATGGTGGCTATTACCCTGAACTTGCATAGGTTACCCTGAACTTATTACCCTTACCCTGAAGTTGTGTCAGCTCTTACCCTGAACGGAACTTTGGAGCTTAATAACTCAACGAGCATCACCCGAATTAAATTAAGAAAATTACCATTGCGTCCGGCTTACCGAATGCCCCTAGATTCAACCCTCAAAGTATTAATCGGAAAACATTTTTGCAGAGGCATAATTCCGTAAAAATAAATAAAAAAATCAACCACGTAGGGGGTAATTTAGACCTAAGTGGGCCCAGTGACACTATAAGGGGGCATGAGTTGAGCTAAGCTGAAACACGGGTGTAGTGAAAAGTTAATTGGAAAAAAATTGGTTCAAGCTAATTCTAGGACGGAACTGCGCGCTGATTCTAAATCTGAACTCAGAATATTCTTATGATTTAAACTCGTGAAGTTATTGATGTATTTTGGTATGGGCTATTGGTCCCCAAAGCGGCAAGTCAGGCTTTTACATTTGTCTTATGAAGTCTGTTCCTAATTAAGATAGACTAAGATTCTATTGTGAAGTACGCATCAAGGGCTTTCCAATGAGATGATAACTAAGTCATTCGGAGTTATATCCGCGGAGTTATGAGCAGTTGAATTACAGAATCACCTCTATTGAATATCAATAGACACTAGACACCAGTATGTGGAATTACTGAATGCTTACTTTGATCTCTCATGATACTTGCCTAGCCGAGTCTAGACTCGTATCGTGGATCTACTAATGTATCGCAATAAAATAATGTGGGATCACGTATGTCTTCCAAATTGATTCGTAACTACTTAACGGTTGCAGAATGCTTAATGCAAGAACAGGATATTAGTTCTCACTTAAGTCAAGTGTAAACAATGACTTCTTAGGCAGGGGTAACGCCGGCGACTAAGAATTAAACAAGATGGTATGAAGTGACTATTGTTGAAATTGAATGAATGACGCAAATGAGAACACTACTCTCCAACCGCGCATTATAAATAGTTGCAAGTAGCTGAAGGTTAGGATCACGCCCACCACAAGTGTTAATCAAGTCTCGAGAAACACACAGCCTACAAAGTTCTAAGTTAACGTTGGAATACGGATTTCACCTAGTTAGGAAAATACATGTTGAGCTCGACTCGTATTGAAATCGTACTGAACTATACATCCTGAAAGACTTAACCTGAGTTGCAGGTTATTTCTGTTGTGGGATTAATATTCGGCCCCACTATTTATCTGCTAAAGTTCAAGCATAAAGGGATAATAGTGGCCCCGTAACACTATATTCCTGATTAAGATAAACTAACATTCTATTGTGAAGTACGCATCAAGGGCTTTCCAATGAGATGATAACTAAGTCATTCAGAGTGATATCAGCGGAGTTATAAGCAGTTCAATTATAGGATTTCCTATAATATCAATGGATACTAGACGCCAGTATACAGAATTACAGAATACTTACTTTGATATCTCATAGTACATGGCTAGCCGAGTCTAGACTCGTATTGGGGATTTGCTGACGTATCGCAATAAAATAATATGGGATCACATATGACTTCCAAATTAATTCATAACGACTTAACAGTTGCAGAATCCTTAATGCAAGAACAGGATATTAGTTCTCAGTTAAGTTAAGTGTGCACAATGACTTCTTAGGAAAGAGTAACGCCAGTGACTGAGAATTAAACAAGATGGTATGAAGTAACTATGATTGGAATTGAATGAACTATGCGAATAATAATACTACTCTCCAACCGCATATAATAAATAGTTGAAAGTAGCTGAAAGTTGAGATCGCACTCACCACAAGTGTTAATCAAGTCTCAAGAAACACACTGCCTACAAAGTTCTAAGTTAATGTTGGAATACAGATTTCAACTTGTTAGGAAAATACTTGTTAAGTTCGACTTGTATTGAAATTATGCTGAACTTAACATCCTGAAAGATTAAATTCAGCGCCACTACTTATCTGCTAAAATTCAAGCATAAGAGGATAGTAGTGGCCACGTAACAACAGTCAAGAAAGCACTCCCCAAGCCACAGGCGTCACTTCCAATCATCAACGTAGCAACTAGTTTCAAAGACAGAGCACAAATACTGCGAGAGACATTCTTTCCAGACAATAACCCACCACTACAACACCAACCCTTAGACAGCCTCAAAGACATTTACACAGTCACTCAAGAGGAAGTCCTCAAAGTGCTAGAAGCTATCCCACTGAACTCAGCACCAGGAGACGATACCCGCCCCCACTCAGTCTGGATCCAACTACACATGATCCGCCCCGACATACTTACCAATATGACAGACTGGTCACTGCCTAATCGCATGCTTCCTACTATCCTGAAATAGGTATTCACTATGGTTGTTACCTAAACTAGGAAAACCAGACTATTCAGTACTCAAAGCCTACTAGATAATATCCCTCTTGCCGACACTATCCAAAACAATTGAACATGTTATGCTCACTACAATGACAGTTTTCGCACCTAACTGCCTCTCACCACTCTAATTTGCCTGCCGGAAAGGCTATTCTCTTCTCAATGCTATACACCTAATACTGGAAAAAGTGTGCAAGGCATCAAACGACAAGCTATACAGCTCAGCTGTCTTCCTGGATGTCCAAGGTGCCTTTGACAAGGTACTCCACCAATGACTGGCCGAAATCATAACCAACAATAACTTCCTGCCATACCTAGTCAACTGCGTACAATCATACCTATTAGACAGGTCAGTCCGAATCACAGACGGTGCAGTGTCAGAACCCTCTTTTACACCAATCCAAGTAGGCATACCCCAAGGTTCGCCTCTATCACTATTTCGTTTCAATGTTTACAGCTCCCTACTGTGCCACAACTGCCAAAGACTAGGTGTAGAACTTATGGTATCTCATGTCGATGATTACTGCCTCCTGGCAACATCAGTATCATGGCAACGGAACACTATCATCCTCATGGCTACAGGAACACAGCTATAACTCGAAGCCAATCAAGGGCGAATGAACTTCGACCTATCAAAGACAGAGCTTTTTCACTGCCCCTGAGACAAAACCATCCTAATAGCAGACCTTCCCGAGGTACAATTCGGGGAATACTACATAGCAAACAACCTTGAACAAAGATGGGTAGGAGTCTTCTTCGACAGAAACCTCCGAGCCAACCTTGATATCGAAATACAAGCAGCCAAAGCAGGTGTTACAGGGACACTACTATCCCTTTATGCTTGAACTTTAGCAGATAAATAGTGGGGCCGAATTTAATCCCACGACAGAAGTAATCCGCAACTCAGGTTAATTCTTTTAGGATGTAAACTTCAGTATGATTTCAATGCAAGTCAAAATGAATATATATTTTCCTAACTAGGTGAAATCCATATTCCAATGTTAACTTAGAACTTTGTAGGTAGTGTATTTCTCCAGACTTGATTAATACTTGTGGTGGGCGCAATCTCAACCGTCAGCTACTTTCACCTATTTAGAATACGTAGTTGGAGAGTAGTGTTCTTATTTGCGCGGTTCGTTCAATTCCCATAATAGTTACTTCATACCATCTAGTTTAACTCTCAGTCCCCAGCATTACCCTTGCCTAAGAAGTCGTTGTACATACTTGACTTAACTGAGAACTAATATCCTGTTCTTGCATTAAGTATTCTGCAACCGTGAAGTAGTTACGAATTAATTTGGAAGTCGTAAGCGATCCCATATTATTTTATTGCGATATATCTGCAGATCCTCGATACGAGTCTAGACTCGGCTAGCCATGTATCATGAGCTATCAAAGTAAGTATTCAGTAATTACGCATACTGGCATCTAGTGTCTATTGATATTATTGGAGATCCTATAATTCAACTGCTCATAACTCTGTGGATATAACTCTGAATGACTTAGTTCTTATCTCATTGGAAAGCTCTTGATACGTACTTCACAATAGAATGTTAGTTTATCTTAATCAGGAACATACTTTATACAACAAATGTAAAAGCCTGACTTGCTGTAAATGGTGGCCTATTTAGACAGCGAGTACCCAGGCCAGCTGGATACTACGAACTATCGAGATAGGGAGTCCTGTGACAAGGTCGAGTGAAATTGATGACCACTTTCTGAATGGGACCTGTAAAGGCTTTAGGAGGCCATATGGGGCATGGCGTACAGGCTTGATTCTAGGGCAAGTATCACAGTTTCATACGTACTGTGCAAGAGTTCGGCGCATTTTTGGCCACCAGTAATCTCGGGATACAAGTTCATAGGTCACTGCGCGTCCAGGGTATCCAGCTGCAAGATGGTCATGGCAATTTTTTAGGATTCGGAGGTAAAGGTCAGGTGAGTCAGGCACGTATACAAGCTTGTTGATGAGAAGCAGCCCATTTTCATATTGGCATTCTCCAAGAGGTATACTTTTGTGGAGCTTGATGCCATCCTGTAAGGCTTGCAGAATTTCCTGGCCGAGTTTGTCATGTTCGAGGGTATCCATGATGTCACCATAATGGCAGGTTGAGGCAGCAGAAAGTGAAAATTTTGCCACAGGAATCAAGGCTTGTACAGGATGAGCACGATCATCCCCCTCTTCAGGAAGATCTCCAGATCGGCGGGTAAGAGCGTCAGCTTTCCCCTTGTCCTTTCCAGGACGGAAAAGGATCTTGAAGTCATATTGGGCGATTTCTTGAGCGCATCTAGCTTGCCGACGAGAGAGAAGAGCCTTCGTAGTAAAGGTCTGTAAGTTGTGGTCATCTGTAAGTATCGTGAAAGGTCGAGCTAGTTGATGCAAGTAGATGTGCCATTTTTCAAGCCCGTTGATAATGCCGAGGAGTTCCTTATCTCCAATTCCGTAATTGCATTCTGCAGGGGTCATTTTTTCGGAGATGAATGCAACTGGATGGAGTACGAGTTTGTTGTTTTCAAGGTGCTTCTGGGAGAGAATACCAGAAGTGACGTAATCCGAGGCGGCGGTTTCGACGAGGGTCTCGAGTTCAGGGTCAAAGTGGCGGAGAATGTGTGCAGATGTGAAAGCCTTTTTCAGGCTGTCGAAGACCAGTTCACATGCTGCATCGCATACAAAAGGCACATCCTTGCGTAGTAAGTTGAATAAGGGTTGGCAAAGGTGCGAGTATCTGTGGATCAAACGGCGGTAGAAATTGGCAAATCCCAAGAAACAGTGGATATCTTTTATGGATTTCGGTGTTTCCCAGTTCAAGACAGCATTCACCTTCTCAGGGTCCATTTCGAGACCTTCTTCTGAGATGATAAAGCCAAGGAATGTTGTTTTTTGTACCGAGAATTCACACTTTTCAGGCTTGATAAAGAGTCCAGCTTCCTTGAGTTTCTGAAGGACTTTGCGGACCTGTTGCTTATGTTCCTTGAGAGTGCGAGAATAGATCAAGATGTCGTCGATATAACAAACGCAGAAGATATTGAGGTATTCGTGAAGAGTATCATTCATAAATCTTTGGGCAGTAGCAGGAGCGTTGGTGAGCCCAAAGGGCATAATGAGGAATTCGAACAGTCCATAACGAGTCCTGAAGGTGGTTTTCCATTCATCACCTTCCTTCATTCTGATCTGGTTGAAGCAAGCTCGGAGATCGAGTCGGGTAAAGTATTTGCAGGTACGAATTTGGTTCAGGGTTTCTTCGATTCGAGGTAGCAGGGTACGGTCTTTAACCATTATATCATTAAGGGCACGATAGGCGACGCATAGTCGTAGAGATCCATCCTTTTTTTTGACAAAGAGGATTGGGGAGGCAGCGGAGGAAGAGCTGGCATGGATAAAGGATTTGGAAAGGTTTTCGTCGATCCATTTCCTTACTTCCTTGAGCTCAGAGTCTGACATCAAGTAGATACGACCGAAGGGAGGTTTAGAGCCTTCGATCAGTGGTATGGCATGATCAACGTATCGTGAGGGAGGCAAGATTCGAGCTTCCTTTTCTGAAAAAAGGACAAGGTAATCATAGTAGTCTTGTGGCACGAGGTTTTTTGCAAGATCATCGCCCTTTGATACACTTTTTACCGGGATTGCAGGTGCATTGTCGGGACTGTTGTAGAGAGCCATGATGCAGAAGCGTGAATCGGGGTCTTTAAGGGCGACTCGTAGGGCTGCTCGTGAAATTAGGGAGATGTGTAACTTATTCGAGAGAGAGGTGACTGGTGGGGGCCTTGTTGGCAGGCAATGGGCATCGCAGTATCCAGAGGAGAAGGCAATAGTATTCGTAACCCAGTTAATCATGGGATTGTGGCGACGAAGCCAGGGTTTTCCTACGATCAGGTTCCAACTGGCAAGTTTAGTGACCTGGAAGGTTGATTCTTCCATATATTGGTCGATGGCAAGTTTCAAGGTACAGGTATGTGTTATTTGTCCTACGATAGAGCGAGCTCCATCTGCTAGGACCAAGTCTTCAGGTTTTTCCTTTGGGGCCAAAGGCAAGTTCAGGTTCAAGGCAAAATCAAGATCGATAAACTGGGAGCTGGCTCCCAAGTCTACCATGCAAGTTGCAGGAAAGTCTTCATTCACGAAACAAGATAAAGTAAGTGGGTCCTCTGACCCCAAGTTTCCAGACATAGACACAGACGAAATCCTCAACGCACAGGACAAAGTAATACGGCGGTGATCGCTCTAATGGGACTTCCGCGAGATCCCAACCAAAGCCTTACCAGTTCCTTCCATCAATACTTCATCCAAGACTGCAAAACGAGAGGGGACAGAAAAAGAAACGGGGACAAGATTGATGGCACCAGGATGTATCCTGGCACTCCGTAGCCGGCCATCATTAGCAACGGAGTGCACTAGTTTTTTGCCAGCTCATAGAGTGGTTTCTCACTGGTGGCGGGTTCTTCTTGTGGTGGGGGAGGAGGAGGTGCAGTCTGAGCTGCGTTGAGCCTTTTTGGTTTGCTGGAGAGAGGGCAGACGGCAGCCCAGTGCCCAGAACCTCCACAGTACATGCATAGATGGTTCTCTTGCCTATATCTGCGAGGCTCAGGTGAGAGTGCTCCTCGCTTGCGAGGAGTACGATCAGCCTGGGAGAGGTCCATTGGACCAGGGGCAGTGTCTGATGCGGTGCCAGTGGCAGGAACAGGAGTGGGAGCGGGACGAGGAGCGGGGGCAGGGCCAGTGTGGGCAGGGCGATGGGTCTGTGAACACAATTGTTTCACCCTGTTGTCCAACCTAATACATAGTTGGACGAATTCATAGAAAGTTTCAGGTGGAGAGGCCTGGTATGACAGCGCAGTCTTCAGATCCTGATTTGCTCCATTGGAGAAGAGCGAGATCTTGGTCATGTCGTCATAGTTCAGGGTTGTAGCATAGGTGCAGAATTCGGCATGGTAAGCTAAACAGTCTTCATTACCCTGCTTTAGGTTGTGAAGCTTACGTTCAGCTGTGGCCCGAGTATCTGGGTCATCGTATCCATTTTTTAGGGCTCGCACAAAGGCCTCATGTATCGTGAAACGAATAGCACCAGTGGCTTTATTTAGGTGAGGCTCGAACCAATCGGCGGCCGAGCCAGAGAGGTATGAAGCGGCATAAGAGATTTTGGCCGTGTCCGTGGTATATCGACTGGGGTTTGAGGAGAAGACAAGAGCTAGTTTAGTCATAACCTTGAAGAACTTAGCACGAGTGCCATCGAAATCTTCTGGTTCATGTAACTTAGGGGCAGGGGCAGATGGGGGATGTGATGGCGTGTTTTGTGTCAAGGGGGAAAGAGTCAACCCATGTTGATAACCCTGGTTGTAATAGGTCCACAAGGTCAGGGCGGCAGTACCAGTACCTACCACTGGGATATCAAAGTTTGTATGGGTACCGTGGGCAGTGGATACTCCAGCATTGTGAGCACCATAAATGAGTCCTAGGAATTGAGATGGGACTCCGCCGAAGATGGTTGGGAATGGGGACGGCTGTAGGGGAGTTGCTCGAATAAGTGCGTAAAATGACCTCCAAGCTTCTTCGATAGGAGTGGCTTGGGCTGGGGTATTTGTTCATGAGATTTGTGCCCCTGCAGCCAGGCCAGAGGAGGTTGTTTGGTCGGGCATGATGGTGTAGCGGAAACCATAAGTTGACACAACAAAGTGTTACAAACCCTTGCTGTAACGTGGGTGCCGGGAACTGGCACGAGTGTCAAGATGGGAAGGGACTAAGACTCGCGTAGTGCGCGAGTCTTCGAGGAGCGGGTACAAGAGAACAGGGCGGGACCCGCTATATCGAGGTAGGGACAAGCGACCTGGGCGAAACCAGAGTCGAGGGTTCGAAGGCAGGCGAGCGGGGCGGTTTGAGCTACAGTAGATAGAGTATATTCTTGAACAACTAGATATAGAAGTGTATTCAAGTTGTTGTCTAGGGAAGAAGAGAGAGAATACAATCCAGCGGGAATCCA
>Ga0307514_10005412_pt1 | contig 11411 bp, 10 predicted proteins | sample 16_EM_MG_FD_203088 | JGI IMG/M metagenome (GOLD analysis project Ga0307514, IMG submission 203088) | Populus trichocarpa ectomycorrhiza microbial communities from riparian zone in the Pacific Northwest, United States - 16_EM | ecosystem: Host-associated > Plants > Roots > Unclassified | place... | reverse complement strand
CCTCCGAGGATGCGGACTTCAGTTTCTGAGGAGCTGGGCTCCACTCTGGTGGGTTTGGAGTCAGCAATCCCATACACAACGGTGAAGCAGTGAGGAGCTGCCCGACGCCCGCCCTCTCTGTGAGCTCTTTTGCAAACGATGCGAGTGTGTCGTTCTGGATCGTGAGGTGACAATAAGACATCATCACGTCCATCGGTCCGTGCGTCTGCCGAATCAATAATGCTAGCCTCAGGAGCGTTGGCAATGGATACCCTAAAACGGCACTTGGTGACTGTCAGGTAAAGCGTTAACTTGATTAAATACCTGTTATCCCGATGTTCTTGACTAGACCTTCTTCCTTCAGTCTCTTCAGCTCCCCGTATGCATCAAGGACTTTCCGGTCACCCTCTCCCCAAATCTTCCCCTCCTGCCCCAGCACAAGGCCATACGCTTCCCTATCCTCACCCAAAGCCGTAGAATGATCTCCATCCCTCTTCGGTACGACCTCTTCGGCGACCATCTCGACATCATGCAAATACACGACATCCAGGTATGCCGTATCCAACCGTTCGAGACTCCTCTGAACGCTCCTTCGAATCGTACTCGGGGAGTAGTCGAAATCAGCTGGAGTGGAACCGTATCGACCACACTTGGTCATCTAGAGCGATGCCATCAGTTCCTTGCCGGACACGGATGGAGAGCGGCTACCAATTTATACGATTGGCGAGGGAACTCGTCTTTGAGAGTTTTGAGTACTCCCCCGAGGACAATTTCAGATGGTCCATAGTATGGGGAGGTGTCGAAAGCTCGAATTCCGTACCTGAGAATAATCCACGGATATCGTCAGCCAAGTAACCTTCCAAACCTCCCCCATTATCTGTCAACTCACCTCATACACAACCTCACGGACCTGATCGGAACGTCTGAGGTCATATGCTCCGCCTGGTTATACTGGAGGGAAAAGTTGGCCGCGCCAAACACCAATTCAGGTGTGCCCAAGTTCCCTATGTTGCCCTTTTGTTTCGGTTGTCCAGCGACAAAAAGCGCATGTAAAAAGGTTGGCGGGGTTGAACTACGAGATTAGATGGATGATCGCGATTGAGGACATGAGTGTTATGAGATACCAGAGCTAGTCCATCGATCGGTTTGTCCCGTTCGTTGTCAGGGTATTCGGTCGGTGGATTGTAGGCAACCTGTACAGAATCAAGTCGGATGACCATGAGGAGGAGTCGCTGGAGCGAGGGGTTCCGAGAAGATGGAAGAGAGGGCGTTATATATACCGCGACCATGAATTGTGATCCCACTAGTGAGTTCCGCCTGGAATTCTATCCGGTAGCTGTACATCCAGTGGTCACAAAATCAAACACCGCTTGCACCTGAACACGGTAAGTGGAACATCAGGATCCCAGAACACGAAACGCCTTAGGCAAATAACTGAACACAAAGTGGAAGCATTCACATTGTCCGAACCGGGGGCGCCAGTCGGACTGGGAGGGTGTGGAAAGAACCCGGTGATGATAGATATTAGGTCAAGAAGGGACAAACATCTACGCATACGCGCCGAGGAAGTAATAACTTTACCAACCACTACGTTTCCAGCTACAAAAACAAAACAAAAAAAGCAGTGAGCCGTTAGATTGTTGGGGATACACAGATGGAGGAAGGTACACGAACCTTCCACCCTCAAACTTATGGCTAACAGCCATCATCTTGATATTCTGATCTTGCTCAACGGAATTACGAGGGTTAGGGTTGGTTCTCGTCCACACGACTATGAGGACAGAAACGGGTTTTCAGTTGCGTGCGCTTCCCAAACGAACGGACGAACGGGAACTACGGGGATAGAAATTCTCTCACCTTCGGGACCACGAGCTAAACGGTAAAGGTACCAGCCAGCACCACCGACGACAGCTCCAACGATGGTGTAGCTGTTCGAGAACGTCAGCCACTTCTCATCCGCGCAACCCCCCCCTCTCAAACGACCCTCCTCCACATGGGACTCGAACAAGGAGGGCGAGAGCAATAAGACCAGAAGGACTCACATAGGAATGGCCTACAATCGAAAGGTCAAAGCATTCAATTCCGCTCCGAATCCAAACGGACACAAGGTATGGAAGAAATTTCCACGTACCTCAATGGCAAACCAGTTCTTCATGAAAGTTTTGCGAGCAACGTGCGACATCTTGGCGGAGGTCGAGGGTGAGGTACGCGCGTTGTACGAGTAAAAAAAAAGAATGAGCAGGCGGAGGGTTGATTCAAAGTCGGCTTCAACCTAATAGGATCTCAAACCGGTCAACGCGGCCGGGCGAATCCGGTGTGCAACATTTCCGCGATGGTATCCTCCCCGTACTCGAACTCAGAATAAAGCGATAAAAGCATAAGGCCATAGATGATATTTTCTTAGTCACGACTGCAAACATATACTACATCCAGAAACTAAGAGAAGCCAGCTCAAAGACACAGTCTTGAAGCATGGGGTGGCGACCAGAGAGCCCACCGAGTCCAATGGAGAGGGTCGACGACCAGGGTAACTGCTAGACGAAGGGGTCGCCCGCACAAGAAAACCTAGGTTTCTCATGTGGAGCTGACGGCGGGACAACTACACCTTACAACAGCAGTGAGAGGGCGTCGAGTGTACCCTCGCACCCGCTTAGCATCGAGCCAACGAGAACGAAGTGACACAGACTGGTAGGGAAACGAATGAGAAAGGTGGATATACAAACACGAATGGTGCAAGGAAACTTGCGCCAGTCACCCCTTGGAACGAGGGATGAGGAATAAAAAATGGGAAAACGGCAATAACGACAGCATAAAAGATGGGGACGGAGAGGGGAAGACAAGGGGGTGGGGGGTGAACGGAAAACAAACTTGAACGGATGCACAAGACAGACAACAAAATCAAAAAAAGTCCTTTAAACACACAGAGTCGTGAAAGATCAGAGAACGTCATAGCGTGTCAACGGCCATAAAAGCGGCGAGAACACCTTAAAAGCCTGAGGGCGCATATGGTAGTTTTAGAGGGGTATCACGCTTGAGCGCGCGTACGCATCCTCGCTTCCTCCTCCATCCGGCTCCTCAGTTTCTCCAGTTGTTTTTCCTTTGAGACGAAGAGTCGATCCGCACTTTCGGTGCTACTTCGACTCAAGGATACCCGCGATTCGGCCTCTCGGATGGGAAGAAAAGTCTGAGGTGGTTTTTCTGCCGCGGGGGTGAACCTTGAACTCCACGAGAAGGGTGACGGAATCAACTTTGTGAGCGTTTGGAATGAAAACTTGGAGACATGAGAATCTGTGGGGGGCCGGGAGAAAGGAGGCGGGTCGACTATCACGCCCTCTGGGGTCGGCGAGTTGGGATTGAGGAGCCTGTGGGGGTTGGAACCTTTATTCACTACATGCACAGATAAGAGGAGGGAACGATAGAGACATACTGGGAGGACACATACTGGGCCGGGTAGGTAGGGTGCTCGACCGTTGTGGCTGACGAATAAACGAACGAGGGGACGGCTTCGATGGAACCTTGGGTTGGACTTGGGGAATAGCAGTCGGGGTCGGACTATTGCGGTTGCTAGGAGGAGTAGAGAAAGTGTTCGAGCGGCTCAGGACGATCCTTTCAAGCGGGGATGGCTTCGTTGGGGTGTTAGCAGTATATGACTTCAACACGACAGCGCGGGGGATGGAGGAAGGCGTCGGAGGAGTGTTCCTACGGAGCGGCGTGAAAGGCTGAAGGGGCGAACTGGGAGTGCCAGACGTAACGGGAATTCCGGACGGTTTCTGAGGAGGGGTCACAGGAGGGGCGGTAAATCGGGGGAACTTGAATGGAACCATCAAAACCTCGTCATCCTGACTAGGTGAGGAGACACGGGGGCCAGGAGATGTCAATCCGGGGGGCGGGGTAGCAAGTTCGGAAGAGACATCAGAATCCTCGGGTGGAGTGAAGGTGAAAACGATTCCGCCATCGACGATCTCGCCACAAAAGTCATCTTCGTAAGGAGACTTAGCCGGTTGTCCTTCCTCCTCCTCTTCACCTTCTTCAATAACACCAAGGGGTGGCTGCTCCTCAACGATCTCGAAACCGGTCTGAGCGGGAATAAGGAAAGGTGGGAAATCCTCATCATCAGCCAGAAGACCTTGCGAGAACAATCCCTTGCCGCTGTCACCAGTCACTGCAGCGCGGACAGCCGCAGAAACATCGTCGTCTTCGTCATACTCGAGACATCCGAAAAACTTGTCAACCTCCATTGGCTTGGGGCTGGGCACGCCGCTCTGTGGGCCCGGAGGGAAAGTCCAAACCTTGACCGATGCGTGGGTAGGAGGGACAGGAGCAGCAGCAATTTCCGCCTTGAGAGCAGAAATCGAACGCGAGACATCCCCGACGGAGCTGACGGTTGAGAACTGGCTGGAGAAAGTGTCGTCGTCGTCGTCCTGTTGTTCATAGCTGGCAAGCTCGTCATCTTCATCGGAATAACCTTCGCTGTCCTCCTCAGCCACCGAGCGGAGGGCAGTCTTGAAATCTTCAATAGCCGAGTACTCGACGTCGGTGGCTTGAGAATCGATCGAGAACGCCGGAGCCCTACGGTTGACATGGGACTCGATGGATGCCTTCAGGGCGATCTCCAGATCTCCTCTTTTCTTCCTCTCCTCGTCCAGCTCAGCTCTCAACTTCTGAAGCTCCTCCTCAACAGAGGATTTGGCGTCGAGATCTGCCCTTAAACGCTCGCACTCCTCCTTCAAAACCTCGGCCTCAATTCGCGAGACGTCACACCTCGCCAGGGCGGCATGGAGTTCAGCACCCATAGCTTCCAGTGACTTCTGAATACCGGTCTTCTCAACGTCCAGCAAGCCTGCCCTTTGCCTAGCGACCCAGGCCTCGCGACGTTCCAAGTCGACGCGCTGAGAGAGAACGCCAACCTGTTTCTCGAGGTCAGAAACACGGACCCTCCAACCATCGATGTCCTTGCTCAATTCGTCTCGTTCGGCTTTGAGATCCGCAATAAGCTGGAGCATCTCGTCGCTTGGTTGTTCGGGGACAGGAGATATCGATGATCTGCCGGAGACTTCAGAAGCACATGAAACTGGTCGTGAGCGCATTTGTGATGTAGCTAGGGCATGCTCCAGGTCCGTTATGCGTTGTACGAGGGTGGCGTGCGCGTGGTATAAAAAATGCTGCTCAGTCTCCGACATGCATTTGTCACTGACACTTGCCAAGCTCGAAGCAGATGAGACGGAGATGGGTCGGCTTTCGGCGATAGGTGTGAGGGCCGGTGTGGGTAACTGATGAGAGGCGACATCGACGGAATGCTTGTAAGAGATGCTCCTGCGCTTCTGGGCGGAGTCGGTCTGAAAGGAACTTGGCGAACGAAAAGTGCCCTCTAGATCGAGGGAAGCGCGGCGAGCGGGGGAAATTGCGGGAGAGACGGAGGGGACGATTACGGAATGGCGCTTCATACGGTTCGTCATGGTTGCACCTTCATTTTCGCTCAGGGAAGTTATTGGAACCGGTGATGTGGGCAAGGTGAGTGACCTCAAGCCCATGGACGATCTTTGGGTGGGAGTTGAAGGGGTAGGAAGGTTGAAATTCTCCTTTCCGAGCGCCAACTGGCGGAGATTGAGATGAGCCGGTCGGTGGCGTTGAGAAGTGGGTGTAAAATCTGCGATCTCCACGAGTTTGGGTGCGATCCCAGTGGCCGAGGGTAACTCGATGGGACTCGAGACCATGATGGAATCATCTTCGCACTCATCTTCACCCTCCTCATCTTCCTCAACAAGCGTGTGAAGCTGCTCTTTTGAGGATGTCGTAGCGGTGAGGTGCTTCCCGAACGAGTCGCGCTTTCCGGCCGCATTTCCAAATGTGGATGCCATAACGGGGAAGGATGGCTTGGTGGCTATAAAGAGGGGGTCAGCGGAGTTGGATTTGCAATTGGACGCTTGCACGTACAGGAATCGAATTTCTTCGTAGAAACCTCTGGAGTACCAAAGTCGGGGATCTCGACCTGTGAGAACGTGTTGAGATCTGGCTTTCCTTCAAGAGCCCACAGGGCCCTTCGTCGAACGGAATCCTTGTCGCCAAGGTTGATGTTGTCGTCAGAGACAGAAAGAGGGAGGTTGGCCACTGAGACGCCCATTAAGTCGGCGGACTCGTGACGGGTCGAAACTGACGAGCGCCGGCGGTGGTGCGAGTTGCGTTTAGACGACGAAACGGGAGAGAGATTGGCTTGTGCACCAGGCTGGCCGGAGGAGGTTGAAGAAACGGAGGGGACATCTGCAGGAAGAGCGGGAAGGGAGATGGAGGAAGAAACGGAAAGGTTTCGAGAGCGGGAACGAACATGACGGTGAGTGGGTTTAAGGATGGGGTTTATCGTCGTGCCGGCAGATCCGCCTAGCTTGAATGATTCGAACTGGATGAAAGAGAGTGATAAGGATAAAAGTGACGGATATAAACGAGGTGAAAGCGAACAAGACTTACCCTCATGCGCTCGGCGGCGGTGTCGTTGTCCACAGTGTTTGTTACAGAGTTCATCATGGTAAAAGTAAAGAACGGCGATCCTTGCGAGGACAGTGGATTTGTTCAAGAAAAGGAATGGCGAGATGAACTCGAGAGGGACAGGAAACGGTGAACGGATAGAACCACACCTGCGCGAGGGAAGGAGCGAGTGGTGGTGGTGAACAAAATCAACAAGGAAACAAAAAATATTTTTATTTATTTATTCTTATTATCACACCAACAATCAAATCATGTCCATCACACGGCCTGACCCAGACACATCCGTCCTCCTCATCTGCGATATCCAAGTAAAATTCAGCGAGTATTCTCGTAGTGGGAAAGACTCGTGAGTCAGCTGACGGTGAGGTACAGGGGATACAATCCATGGCTTCCAAGAGGTGGTCTCGACTGCAAACAAGATGCTCAAGATAGCAAAGGTTGGCGCGCACCAACCGCAGTTCATATCAGACGTCCATTTCCTTGACAGTTCCTCTCTTCCAACAGATACTCGATGTCCCCGTCATCGTGACCGAACAATATCCGAAAGGTTCGTAGAATGATCGCTTATTAGAGGGGCTCCTGTCAAAAATCACGACACCACAGCACTTGGATCAACGGTATCCGAACTCAACGTGCAAGACCTCGGCCCATTACACCTGGGCACATTCGAAAAGACCCGCTTCTCGATGGTCATTCCTCAGGTTGAAGCCATTCTCAAAGACCATCATTTCAGGTCCATTCTGATTCTAGGGATCGAGGTGCGCTCTGTTCGGGACGCCCTGTTCAAGGGGCGTTCCTATGTCACCGCGATTGATTGGCGATCACTTTAGTCTCACGTTTGCGTGATGCAAACTGTCTTGGACCTCCTGCAAAGAGGTTATGACGTGCACGTGTTGGCAGACGGTGTTTCGAGTGCAAACAAAGAGGAAGTGCCTATTGCTCTCGCGGAGATGCGTCAGGCTGGTGCACGGATCACAACCAGCGAGGCTTGTTCATTCCAGCTAATGGGTGAGGCACCCCTTCAACCCCTCATTGTTATCCGTCGCATGCTGACGCCTTACTCGCCATAGGCGAGGCTTCGGGTCCCAAGTTCAAAGCGTTCTCAACCGTGATCAAGGATGAGCTGAACCGCACACGCGGTTCTGTATCCAAGTTGATCCCCTACAAGAGCGCTATGTGAATAACGCGCCAGGAGATTCCCAACACATACGTGTATCAAGGCATTCAATGTGCGCGATAAGCAGCGAAATTTGTAATATCATTGAACCGCTGGGACAAAAGTCCGGGAGTTTTATCACGAGGAAGAGCGCCGAGGATCCGCGCACACGCTTTGATAAGTCCGCAATGGTGTCCCTGGATACAACGGCCCTAAACCGCCGCCTCGGGCGAACATAATCAACCGGTTACGCCGGAACGCTCACGCTTGATATGCTCCTTTCAATCTCGTGTTGCAGCCACGAGTATGGACCTGAGCATATATTGCATCTGGTACCTTCGCGTCAAAACTTGTTGACCACACGCTTTCGATGGGTTGTTCGTTGCCCTCCAGTCAACGCTTCGCCTCGCAATTAGCCTTTCTTTGAGAACGTTCTCGTTCGCGATAGACTCCTTCGAACTCGTTGGGGGGACAAGAGAGGGTTCCTTCACTCGGAGAAAACACGCTAGGGCTCGGGTCTACTCTTCACCTCGGTCGCTTAATGATCCCACGCTCTACGCACCCCCTGTGATTTACGGTACGGTGTCCGCCGGGCCGAACTTAGTACAAGCGCATCACACCTTCTATGTGCACCCCGCAGTGGTCCAGGGTCGGCTCTTCACTGCACCCATTCCTGTCAGAACATCGGAGATTATCACACATGCTGAACCGTCCATCTCCAGAAAACCGACTGCAAATGAGGATGTTGTCGAAGAGGAGAATTCCGAAAGATGCGTGTTCTTAAACAGGGCGACCCCCAAATTCAGCCTCGATAGCGTATCCGATGTATGTGGTCGTGTTCAGGGAACCGTCCTCGATTGTGGCCCTGGTTGTGGCCATCATAAGTGAACGTGCACATATCTCCTTCCGCCTGGACGTATCGTGAATTGATATTGATGAAACCTATATAAACATGGAAGACCGGAGGAGGGGGGAAGAAGCACAAAGCAATACAAGGATACAAGACGACGACGAGCTGATATTTCCTTCCATCGGAGCCACCCCCTGCCACCGCTTTATCTCGTTCTGATGATACCCGCGTTGATCAGCTTATTGATCTTGTTCCGGACGGTGGGGTTCTTCATGTGGTCCTGAAGCGCGGCTGGGTTACTCTGAGCTTGTTGCAGGATCGACTGCATGATGGGGTCGCCCATAATTTGCTGTACAGACGAATCGTCAGTCACGTTTATAAAAGAAGTGGGAGGAATACGAACAGCGACTTCCGGATCGCGCAGAGCTCGTTCCATGACATCCTCATCCGACTCTCCTTGTCGTTGAGTGAACTGAGCCTGCTGGCATTTCAACATCTGGTCCTGAATCTCCTTCGTGTGCGCCCTGGCATCGTCGTGTTCTTCGGCTTCTTGAATGGCTTCGATGGCCTTGAGGTAGTCCCGCATAGTGTACAGGACGTGTGACTTCCGGATGTACGCTTTGACTACAGGACACCGGTCATCAGTCGACTCTGCATCGAGAGTTGGGCGGCCTGGAGGGTCACTTACCAAACTTAGGATCCACCTTGATAGCAGTCTCAGTGTCTTTCAACGCCTCCGGTAGTGCCGCTAACTTGGTATATGCATTTGCTCGGTTATTATACCCCCTGGGATCATTCGGGTCCCTCTTGATACTTTCCGTATAAGCCTTAACGGCGCCAGCGAAATCGCCCTTCTTAAACAAAGCGTTTCCTTCCTCCCTAGACTGAGAAGACTTCTCCGGGTCGATGTACGCAAGCTTCTCGGTCTCAGCTTTGGTGCGTTCAGTCTCACGGAGTTTGTTGAGGATGTCAGGAGTTCGATGTTCTGTAAGAGATTTGTTGAAGTACTTTATGGCAGAAGCCAACTCCCCAGTCTTTGCGTAAGCACTTCCGATGCGTCCGTAAGCCTTGGCAACAAGTTTGTAGTCTGCTCGGATCTAGGAAGACGAAAGGATTAACTCGCATGAAACGCGGCTCGTCAGGATACGATTTACCCCACGGCCTTCCTCAACGGCCTTCTCGCAAGTTTCAATGCATTTTTCGTAATCACCTTGTTCAAAATAGACAGCTACGAAAATACGCGGTCAGACCAGCAGATAGTATAGCTGAATAATTTTCCGTACCCCCTAAGTTGGTCAAGAAAGTGATATCCTTTGGCCAGACATCCCAAGCCTTCGAGAAGTGAGTGGCAGCTACCTCGAAATCACGCTTCTTGTAAGCTTCAGCACCGAGCTTCTTTTCAGCCTCAGCCTCCTTCTTCGCCTTGACCTCCTCTTCGTCTTGGGATTCCTCCATCTCGACGTCCTCCTCGACCTTTGCAGGTTGTGGGGGAGGAGTAGGTTTCGAGGAGGAAGCTTGAGGGGTCGGTGCCTTTTTAGGCGGAGGAGAAGTAGGTTTCGTAGTTGACTCCGGTACGACACCAGGAGGGAGATCATCTGAACCCTCCGGACGGCTGAATCCTTGCATGTCGATACCCATCAATGCTCCCAGGACGTCGATCATCCTGGGATCTCCGGATAACATGCTCTCAGCGAAGGCCGGGTTGGTTTGAATAAATTCAATCTTCTGCCTGAATGAAGGATCGGCCAGGTGCTTTGCGGTTCGTGGATTGGCGGCGAGCTTTCCGAGAAGATTTGGATCGGCAAAGAATTTGCTGAGGCCAGGACCGTCGCCACCAGAACCCGCAGATTCGTGTGCTGTACAAAGGAATAGTATCAGAGGACACCAAATGACGGAGTCTAGTACTGTTCTCGTCCCGGACCTTTTGCGTCTTGAACCTCTTTCAGTCCTTTCTTCAGAGCAGGACTGTCCTCCAGTTTGAGACCATCCTCGTACGCGGCGACAGCTTCGTCGTATTGTCTTGAACCGTGGAGGGCGGCTCCCTTCCGAGCATAACCTTTCGCCCACGAAGGGTTGATTTTAATGCACTACACCACGCACCATAAAGGTCAGCCGAATCCTCTCCTCGATCGAAGAGAAAGTCAGATAACTACGCACCTCCTCGGCGTCCTCCAAAGCTGCAGCCCATTGCTTTTTACCAGCCTTCGCAGCACTTCGGTTCGAGAACAGAACGTGGTTCTGAGGGTCGAGTTCGATGGCCTTGGTAAATAGGGTGATGGCGGTATCGTAATCCTTTGCCTGGAAGGCTTTGTTTCCTTGATCTTTGAGCTCGTTGGCCTACGCGATCTTATCAGTCAACGAGACCTAAGGGAACAATAAGGACGGACGTTTGACATGGTCTTTAGACTGGGAGGTGACCTGTGATCCTCAGAAATGAAAGTCCCGTCGCTTATATCCTTGCCGGAATTGGATAGGGAGAACCTTCCAGAACCTTCGGGGGTAAAAGTGTTCTCAAAGGAGCTGATGTAATCGATAACTTTAAAAACATTCTTTTGTTTCTCGTCGTGCCCCTTTCAAGGACAGGATTAACGCATTTTACTTAAGAGTGGACTGGAGGTGAACATTGCCACTATGTTCATCCGCAACCTTGTGGAACCGGTGGTCTGGAGTAACCCCGGATTCACTAGGGAGGGCAGCAGAGACACGGGCCGGGCCGAGATTACGTTTGTTTGGTCTTGTTAGGATCTAAAGCCAATGACTTCAAAGTTCAATGGCACTTCCACCCACCGTGATCCACTTCGAAAAACGATCGAGTAATACGAGAGCATTAAGTGAAATGGGAGAGCGGAAATCAAGAGATCTCTTCCACCGCCTTCTTGTTTTTCTTCTTGTTCTTGTGTGGTTTCTCTCCGTCCACTTCGTCCTCTGTCCTCTCTTTCCTTTTCC
>Ga0307514_10005410_pt1 | contig 11412 bp, 21 predicted proteins | sample 16_EM_MG_FD_203088 | JGI IMG/M metagenome (GOLD analysis project Ga0307514, IMG submission 203088) | Populus trichocarpa ectomycorrhiza microbial communities from riparian zone in the Pacific Northwest, United States - 16_EM | ecosystem: Host-associated > Plants > Roots > Unclassified | place... | reverse complement strand
AGCTTAGGATAGAGCTCTAGTGAGGCTGCTAACTCATCTGTGACCGCGGTAAGGGTGATATCTGAGTCGATTTCTAGGCCGTCAGAGTTCCGTGGCCGGGATTTATCGTTAGAGGAAGAAGTGTCGTCAGAGACTTTGGCTGTAAGGACGAAGGCGCGGAATTTGAAGGCATATTTATCAAAGATGTCATTGAGCTTGGTGAGCGCAGTCTCGGCTGTTGAGATTGCCAATGGGACGTCAGAAATACTGGGCTCTTCAGTACCCAAATCCATTAAGGTTTCTGCCATTGTGAAGGCTTTCGTTGTTTTGAGAGACGCAATGTTGGCGTTCTACGCGCCAAGCACGTGACGGGGGTTGAGGGTAATTGTCGCCTAGTTTGGTCTCGGACACAATAAACCAAAATGAGAAAACAGTTGGGAGCTGTGCTGTACAGCATATACTTGTCAAGCCAGCTAGCGCTTGCAAACGAATTCATGTAGATCATCTATCCATTGCTCCCTGTGCGTGCCTAGGATATAAACAAAAAGAAAGGTAATAGATACATGGTATAGATTGGTTGAACATGAGATTCCTAGTGAATAACCAGCCATCCTGCTCCAAAGGGTTGTTCACTCAACCAGGGTATCGTAACTCCAGTCAAGGCGGAGAAGCTATCAGATCATCTTGTTCTCCCTTTGCGAAACCCAGTATATATAGGACATCTTTGAGAGTGGGGCTGTTGAGTCTACAGGGTGCGTCAGCTTGCACTTTTGGCTTAGCATTGAATGCAATTCCCAGCCCTGCTTTCCGCATCATGACAAGGTCGTTAGCTCCGTCACCTATGGCAACGGTTTGCTTGAGATGGATGCCCTCTTTCTGAGCAATCTCCTCTAGAAGCAGTGCTTTGTGCTCCGCGTGAACGGTAGGGCCATTAAGCTCGCCAGTCAATTCGGTGCCATCCTCACTGATGACCAGCTGCAGCATCACAGGTTCATTAGAATATGCTGGCATGAGTTTTAAAAAGAGGGAACAAACCTGGTTGGCATAAGCATAATCCAGTCCCAGCTCACCTTTTACATGATTTGCCAAGGGAATAAATCCCCCACTCAAAACCGCGAGCTTGAAACCCAAAGATTTGAGGGCCTTGCATAGTTCTCGCGCACCAGGAGTGAATGTAATGACAAGTTTCAGCTTTTCAAATACATCGGATGGTACGCCTTTGAGCAGTGCTACTCGCGCTTGCAGGGATTGGGTGAAGTCAAGCTCTCCATTCATAGCACGAGCTGTGATGGCCTATACGGTTGGAGTCAGGATATGCCCCAAATATGAAGGTTCTTGCGGCACTTACAGAAACCTCCTTCTCTACCCCTCCAAACTTGGCAATTTCATCAATAACCTCCTGTTCGATCAGGGTTGAATCCATGTCGAACACAGCAAGCCTCTTGTGTTGTCGAAACACATCATGTTGTTGCAGGGCGACCTCAATACTCCATTTAGCTTCATATTCCGCTAGCTCTTCATGCCGTCGAAGATCCTCTAGGCTCAGCATTTCAGGCATGGGCAGAACTAATTCAACAACTCTAGCTTCCTCGGACCTTTCCAGGCATCTATGGGACGAGTCCCATCTTCGCCATGGAACCATTAATTTGTCCCATGTAGAAATGAAGTCGAACAACGCAGCTTGCGAAATGAATTGACCATACTGTGCAACCTCTTCAGTTGTGTTCTCGTCGGTGCGGGCGGTATAGAACAAGGTCGCAACAATCTGCTTATGCCCTTCGGTTGACGATTGGCAGTTTTTGTGGTTGATTGAGTGGATAACACCGCTATCTATCACGGTCACAACTTGACCATCCTTAGTAGGACCGACCTTGGCCTGGAGCTTGCCAGTGCCATCATTCGTGTTGACTTGTGCATCATGTGTTGCAGGGGCCCTGAAGCAGCCTGCATGACTATTCTTCAGAGACAAATTCCTTTCGCGTGTCGGATTGGTGGACATATCTGAAGCGTGTGTTGCGGTAATGCAGGACCCAATCCCCCACTTTGCAACTAAAGAGGGCTTGGCACAAGACTATGGCGGCTCCAGCACCTATAGCAACACCATCTTACGCAACTTTGCACCGTTACCTCCAAGCTGAATCGATACCCAAACGGGCTCAAGAAATCGATGTCTTTAATGAAGTCTATGTCAGTGTTTACCGAATCGGATGTGAAAAGAATCATGAGAGCGGCCACTTGGAGACCAGCGTTCCCAAGTTCCTCCGAGTCGGGTCCTGTCAAGCCACATGCTAAAATATTCCAACATACGCTTGAACTGGTATCAGGCGGTCTGATATTGGAACACCATGCAAAGTCTCTGGTAGAGAAAGCCATATTTTCCGACGAAGACTCTAGTAAGTTAAGCATGACAGACGGCCAGAGTTTTGTACATATGCTGACTTTTGTCTCCAGGCCGGATCACACTCCTTGAGTTGGCTTCGTTTGCAAACCTCGAGGCCAGGAAAGTCGAGGCTCTTCTCTCATCCAGCGATGAACCTTTATGGGGCAGAATTGGCAATTCAGTTGTGATACGGAAGCAGGAATATGTTACCTTGCGAGAAGACTTGCAACGGCGGATGAAGGACCAAGTCTTGATTATATCTGTGTACTGCAAAGAGAAAACGATAGACATCCAGTTTTTCAGGAAGCTCTTAGGAGAATCAGTACCCACCTCCGATATTGAATGGATTGGGTATGACCGGGATATGGTATGTACAAAGACTTTCTACGGAGAGTGTGAATCTGCACTTGGAGCAGACCTTGCACAAATATCGACGTAGGATCCCTTGTATGCTTTCTGCCTTGCAGGAACAGTTTACTGACGGGAAAGAAGGCCAATCGAAATATCTACACTACTTCCAGAAAGACAGCTACCAGTCGCATTTATATCCTCTCTACTGAAAAGATTGTTGAAGAAGGACGGAAATCCTCCTGGGGCACTCAAAGGAATAACCTACACACCCCGTAGCTTTGTTGAGACTAAGAAAAATGATGTTATTGGGCGGCTGCATCGTGATGGTGTTCTGGGTATTGAACTCCTTAAGTCGGACTTCGAGTGCTAAAGGATTAACACTATGTTTCTAGACTTAGAGACTTTTCGCACAGAAGGCCTGGAAAATGCTCCGGGCTTACATATACTCGAAAAGCACGTTGTTACCGAAGATTATATGGCCCAGCTGAAAACTTCAGTGGGGGAGAGATTGGGGAAGGAGGGGTGGACTGAAGTTAATGTTTGTAATCAGGATCCAGTAATTCGTCCCTCTATTCGCAAAGCTAAGAGTTCAGGATACCCGCTATCCATTAAGTTCAGGTGATTTGGGCGCCTTGCGACTGATGCTGCTGAGAAGTCACCAAGGAGATTTTGATATTCATGCAGGGCGACTGGTGTCCAGGACACTCAGAAAATCTATGGTGGAAAAGGCGGTTGATTTTTCTGTGCAGCAAGCCCAACTTGCATCCAAGTCGAAGTCGAAAGGGGAGATTCGTTCTAAGACACTTAAACCACAGGATGTGAGTCTGGATTCTGCGCCATTCCAAAAGAAGGAATCTGATGATAACTGACTGTGCGGGGTTCCGGTAAAGCTATTGCAATTTTTATCTGAATCAAGTTCCGTCCCATCGCCTGCATTAACATCCATGCTTGACACAATTTACCCAATAGCACTTGATTCTTTCAACAGTCACATCATAATTGTGCAGGAAGAAGCCGGGAAGAATATCCGAGATATCTTTTGGGAGAAGGGATATGCCCGATTCCAAATACACTATGTTGCTCTACAAGGGCTTGAAGCAGGCTCCCTTCGTTCCAAACTGGCAGCAGACTTGGTAGACTATGCCCGTGAGCTACTCCTGGGCCATCTTGACAGATATGAGACCTTTATGACACCAGATGTCATACCGAGTATTATCCTCGACTTCAGGATAGCTCTTCAGCAGACTGCATACAGCTCTGCCAAGCCTGAGCAACTTCTCAGAGATATTGATATGGGCTTGCAGAATGTCGTCATGAAACTGGTCGTCCCTACCACATTGGACAACGTGTTAGAGCACCAAAAGCAGAGGTTTACCAATGACCTGAGGGCGCAACTCCAGAAGACCAACGACGCTTCCTTAGCCCTGACTTTGACTCTGATACTACTACAAGGGCAGCTTGGCCCAGGGGTCCTTAAAGCTTCAGGGTAACACTACCCCACCTCGCTTCACCTTCCCCACTAATGTGCCTGGCGATAGGAAGTATGTACCAAAGCTTTTGAAGCTGCTCCAGGGCAAAATAGACCAGCAGGCAATGGATGATTTAGTAAGACTCAAAGATGCGATCCTATCTCGCAAGGGTTTCACGCAGGAAGATTTCAACCGCCTCCGGCAAATTGGAGAGCGATCGGACCGATTCGCAAATTGAGTTGTCATCTCTCAATGCCTGTTCGTCGCAATGGATCAAGCTTATACCCCTCTTTACTGCAGAGCCAATCTCTACCAAGCCGTCTTGTAAATGCTTTTTTGAGTCAGATACCTTTTACCTTACTAAGAATCTACCAGCACATTCTTTCTATGGTCACGACTTCCTTATATATATGGACATTTGGCCTTGCCAAGAAAGCTCAACTAAGCGAGTCAAGATTACATCGACGGACGAGAATTATCCTAACGATCTGTTAATTTATACCATACAGGTTGATCGGAGTCAGATGGAGCTTAAAAACCAAAAGCTGAGCAGTGGCCTGATTTATAATTGAGCTTTATTGGTGATGTCTTGGCTAATCTCATTAGTGGCTTTTGGCGTCTCGCACGCCATTCTTACATGAAATTTTACCATCGAACCCCAGCAAGACGGGGTCAATGCCAGGAAAAATATACATCATGTATGGCGCTCCCCTTCATATACTCCGTATACCCACCAGTTGATACATGCCCCAATTGTTATTTATCCTGCACCATCTGTCCACCTAGTCAATTTTTATCTGTTATCTTCAGTCTTCTTGATCAGAACTATTGGATAGACCTTTTCAGATTTCTATATACATACTAGAAAAACAATGGAAAGATCTCGTTCTCTCTCAATGGACAAGCCACAGGACTCGGGCTATGCTACAGCCCACGGCTCCCAGGCTCTCCCCGAAATTTACTTCACTCCTCCTCACCTCAAATATCTCAACAACAAGTTGAAGGACCTCGAGCCAGAGGGTGAGCTATAAGATTATAGTCCTATCACCATTAGAAAATTTGATCTAACATTTGGTGAGTAGATATCTTGAAATGGTGCCTCATTACTCTACCTGGCCTTTTCCAAACCACTGCCTTTGGCCTCACTGGTCTTGTCACTACCGATATGCTATCGAAGATTACCGCTGCCACAAACCAAAAGATTGACCTCATCTTCCTCGACACTTTGTATCACTTCAAGGAGACACTTGAACTAGTCGAACGAGTACGCGCTAGGTACCCAGATGTGAACGTTCATGTCTACAAGCCTGATGGGACTGAAACCGTCGAGGAGTTCGAGAGGATTTATGGACAGAAGCTATGGGAAACCAGCGACAACCTTTATGATTACCTTGCAAAGGTTGAGCCCGGCCAGCGAGCTTATGCTCAACTCGAAGTTAAGGCTGTTCTCACTGGGAGGAGGAGGAGTCAAGGTGGTCAGCGTGGTGACCTTGATATCGTTGAGGTGGATGAGGCTGGACTGATCAAAGTCAACCCGCTTGCCAATTGGTCATTCTCTCAAGTTAAGGAATACATCACCAAGCATAATGTTCCATATAATGTCTTGCTTGACCGGGGCTACAAAAGTGTAGGAGACTGGCACAGCACAAGGTGAGATAGCATTGAAAAGTCCCCTCTTCCCCCTAATCAATAAGCTAATTATTTCGTACAGTCCTGTGAAAGAAGGCGAGGACGAGCGAGCCGGCAGATGGAAGGGCCAGAAGAAGACTGAGTGTGGTATTCACAACCCTCGATCAAAGTACGCCGAATTCTTGAGACAGCAGGAGATGAAGAAACAGGAGGAGGAACTCAAGAAGAAGTTGGAGATCATTCAACTCTCACAAACTCAGGTAGTCCCGGCCGGGGCAGCATAGATGTGAAAATGTACTCTTTTTTCTTGCATGCAGAGGTTGGAGGGTCTCTGATTTTTGATATACCCGGGGGTATTTCCCATCAAGCATACAAATTGTTGGGTTATTTCATAATTTTCTTGGGGAACTTGTTTACATGTTCGGGGGTGTCAACTGGCGTTAATTGTCATTATATCATATCTCTTGGGTTGGGTTGGCTTTCGTTAATGCACATCATGTGTGGAGGAGACGGATGATACCGAAGCACGGAGGAATAATTTACTTACGGCTGGCATGGGAAATGAAATGATGGGATGGGATGGGGTCTGTATATGCTGTACAACAGTTAGTTTTTCTGTAGCCAGACGGCATAAATCAAAGTATAGGACCCTAGATCTCGAATCATCTACACCTTTTGGCTTTGAAGTTTGTTTTCATTTCTCCCGCTACGATGGACTGCCGAAAATCCATTGGTTCGGGAAGAGCTGCAAGCTGCAAGCTGCAAGTGTCAGCGCTGAGTTACAACATATCTAGGTATTCAATCTATGCAAAGTGCGGGCCGACCGATTGTTCCCCACCAAACATGCAGGAGGCCTTATGTCAGGCCTTATGTACTGTACATATGTTCTCCCTGCACACACCCGACACCCTACGCAAATAACGCAAACCAAACCGGATATCTGATATCCATCAGGCCAGCAGCACAGCAGGTCCTATAATTACTAGCCATTCTCTAACAGCACCTTCTTCTTCATTCTACAGGTACTTACACCACCAACCTCGCCTCGAATTAAAAAAACCCTGAAGCTACCGACGAAGCTGAGATCACAAACATAGACAACAAATAGAAACCCAACAAAGATGTTTGTTCGACGCCGCAGAGACGTTGACGAACAGGAATTCCCAGAAGACCTGGAGGAATTGGGGTATATACTGCCCAGTTTCATATTCATTGCAGCTTGAATGAGGGCAAATTGCAGAGAAGGGATTCCAGATATGGGCTAACTCTACGCTATAGGTTATTCTTCAACGACAAGGATGAGCTCAGGCAGATCAAGAAGCCAGATGAGAGATTCGAGTACAAAGTATTCAAGAGCCAGCGGCTTAATGACCGCCGCAGGGAGGCAGTCGTGGGTACGTCTATACAAATCCCCATGTTCCTGAGATAAGGACATGCAGAATCGCAGTTACTATATTACCCATGTTCAGCTTTAAAGTACCACTTAAAATATACAAGCCTAGGCACGAGGGCAAAAGTATCTCCACTAACACCCCAGCTACTTCTAGCATGTTTTCGCAAGCTTGCCCATAAACGCCTCTCTGCCCTGGGCCTCCAACCCCTCAAGCTCTCTCAGGGCACCCACCATTCTCACATCTCTATCCTCTATTCCTCTGATCTCCCTCGGAACACAGACAAATGCCTCATCCTCATCCCCGACGACAACAACAGTCTAGGCCTCTGGTCTATCCGTGCTATCGACGGGGAAAACGGAAACTTCCGTACTGGATCCATGGAAGCTATCGTCTCCCGTGCAATATCCGAGGGTTACTCGGTTATCATCGCAAACTCCGGTGCATTGATTTACGACCCGGAGCTCAACACTACGGTGACATCACACTCATGGGCTGCGAGAGAGAAGCCGTGGAAACTCGGAGGCAAGATTAGGCAATATGATCCTACGTGGAATGTAGTCGCTGGCAGCGAAGACCCAGAGGCTCATATAGAGATGATCTTTGAAAAAGTCGTTAAGAACCTTGTTCCCAAGGCCACAAAGATATTCATCACAGCAGTCGGCACCGGCGCAGGGGGGTTCGTTCAATACCTCGATAGAGCCTACTCCACCTGGGCTTCCCAGCTGCAAGCCTGTGCATTCTCGGAACCAGCATACTCCATCTCAGCACTCAAATCCCCCAAACTCAAGGCCTTCCTAAACAAGCTCTGCAGAGCATATATTGTGAATAGCGAGCCTGCAGGAACTCAGATTGCAGATTTGAGGTTTGGATGTAGTACCTTCTCCGCGGAGACACTGTATGCGGAGTGTATCATCCCAATTTGGTGGAGCGAGATTATGGATTACTTCGCCCTTGCATTGGCGGATCCGGAGTGGTGTAATCCGAGTATAGTGGTTGAGAGTCATGTTGGGGGTGAGGAGGAGGTGAAGGAGGCGTTGGATAAAGCGAAGTTGGCAGAGGGTGTGGGGAAAATGTGGGGGGATGGAAGTGTGCCGAATTGTGGGTGGTGACGGTAGGGGGCAAGCCATATCTTTGGTCTGCATTCTTGACTAGCAAATTCTGGGATTTAGCCATCGCCCCACTATTTTATCTGATATGCTGCTTCTAGTGGGATTGGATGGGGTAGATAGGATACTCTCAGAACCTTTCTTCTTTGCCCTTTCACAACTGGAGACCATATTCTATATGGACTCCAATTGCTCAAGATAACCACCCAAGGGTGAACAAATGATGAAACATTTATGTACCAAACCTTAAGTATCAATATACTGCGACAAGACATACCCCAGATATATATCGTACAACCCCCAATCACCATCCTCCCACCCCCCTAAATCATTACTCTTCCATCTCATCCCCCTTCCTAGCCTTCTCACCCCCAGCTCCAACCTCAACCATCCACCGCGCCTGCCTCTCCCACAACCCCTTATGCAGCCCCACAAGCTGCTCATAACTCCTATGCATCCTCATTAACTCACTCTCTAACTCTTCCACCCTCTTCCTTGGATCAACACCGCCTAATCCACCACCTATAGCTGATCCAGTAGATGAGGACATTTCTCGGGCGCCGGAGAGGATCTGGGAGAAATCATTTGCGGGGGGGAAGCAGGAGTATGAGGGGGAGAGGTGAGTGAAGAATTGAGTGGTAATGGAGTAGGTGGTTTGTTGCGATGAGGAAGCGGGAGGGGAGGTACTGAGGATGTCGTAGCGAGGCTTGATGGGGGGAGAAGGCGAGTGAGTGGTGGGTGTCGGGGCGGGGGGGAGGAAGCCAGTCGGGGGCAGCAGATGGAGGGATGTTACTGGAGCTGTTGAGCAATTAGTTAGGTAATTTTCCAATGCATAAAAAGTGGAAAGTTTGGCTGATACATACCCTTTAACCCTACCACTCTTCTATATAAGTTTCCAGTAGCCACATCCCATACACACACTTCTCCTTGCTCATTGCCTGTGACTACAAAGTTTCCCTCGTACAACACTGCAATTGCCGTTACAGGGCTGTCGTGGCCCGCAGATACCCACTTCCTCCCACTTCGCCCACCTTCACCCCGACCAATGGTAATGGGCACACTCCGGCCTTCCGAGGCAAAGAGCCTGTGTGATATGCTGGATGGGGCGGGTTGCGGGAGGGAATCCCCGTGGAAATCAATGCATTGGATCGAACCGTCCTGGAATCCAACGTAGAAAGCCCGGTCGGCGGGATCGAGGGCAAGGGTGAGGGGGGCGGTGGGGAAGAGAAAGCGTCTAAGGAAAAGACCTGTTTGGTAGTTCCATACCTGGGAATATTAACTCCATGGTTGGTAAAACGGACACTGAAAAAGTGGTGATAAAACATACTATACAAGACAGATCTCTGGATGCAGTGATGGCGATATTTGCTGGCCCGTTTGCCCTTCCAACTACAATGCTGGTAATCTCCCTCTGATGGTGATCTAGTATCCTTTCTGGCCTTCGGTCAGCTGAGCTTCTCAAGTCCGTGAGCTGTGCCACGGACCACACATAGACATTTGAGTCAGCGGAGCCCGTGATGATGAATTTGTCTGTAGGGTCGAATGTTATGGTTGTTACACGCTGTAGATGTATATGCCCTGTGCTAATGAACCTCCCCGATGCAACCTATCTCACCACCAATACCCGGTATTAGGACCTGCTCCCTGTTTCACCAATTGGCACAACTCGTCCAAAGAGGCCACAACTAGGGTCCCTTACATACCTCCCAAATCGTCAACCTTCCGTTCTCTGTTCCTCCAGCAATGAGCGCCCCCCCAGGGCTCGCTGTCAGTACGGTAAATTGCTCGGTAAATGGAACAATGGATACTAGAGTGCCCCTCGAGCGGTCATAGACATTAATAACGGCTTTGTCTGCTTGGGCGGCATAGATGTGGGATGGAGTCACTGCCAGGCCGGATTTGGCCGTAGAGGAGCGCTTGTAGGTTGTAATGTGCTTGTAGACATGAAGGTCGTAGATGGATAGGGTGGATTCCGAGGTGGAGGGGTCCGTGGGAGAGCGGAGGGTGCCAACGAGGACTTGCTCGGAGAGCATGGCGGGGAGGATAGCCCCGGTATGGCTGGTGGCGGGGGGAGTGGTGTATGGTAGTCCTAGGATCGGGGTTGAAATATAGGACCCCTTGCGTGGGTGTTGGATCCTGTAGTTGGTCAGCTATCTCCGCAAGAGTCCACAGCTGGTGCATGCAGCTCCTTGCTTCAGTGTTCGTATAGCTAGTACGGATGGACTCACAAAAAAGTGAACAGCGTATATATGGATCAACGTGCCTTTTTGCAATATCAGTAAGAGTGCAGTGAGTCGGAATGAAACACCCAATCTGTGAGAAAGTTGTAAATCTTGGCATGATCTTGAATGCCAAGAACCACTGTAGCAGCGCTATCAGCAACAATATCGACAGGGCTGCGACCTGTGAACCTGGAATTCATTTGGATCTCCATTGGTTAGTACGCTCAGCATTGTTTCTCTCCACCCTGCCATTGGGTCCCAGTCAGATTCCTGAAAGATCATGTGACGAAGGATTTTCTCGAAGAAGCGGAAATTTCGTCCAGATCCCGTTAAAGGAAAACAACTCGCAACTTACCTAGCCACCGCTGCTCACATTCCAGCAATCCATGGGATCAATAGCAAGGACGACAATTGAGACAATCGGATCCTCACATGGACCCATAAGGCAAGCCCACCAGGTCTCTGCGAATGGTTTTGGGTGCGGGTGTAGGGTGACGCACACCGCTCGGGACGGGCGGCTGGATGGGCTGTTTCATCTTCAAAAGATGTAAAGCCCATGAGATTGTCCACGTCTGATATTCCCCGTAACTACGTGGGGAGCTACGGTGCTAGTATGAATGAAGCTTTCTGATACCCAATTGCAGGCGGAGCAACTTGACGTGCATGGCCTGTCTCTATCTGTCTTGACTTTCGTTTGTTTTTTCCCTTCATTGAGCAACTCCACAAATTTACTAACATAAACTGGAAAAGATAAAGAAAAAAGAAAGTAAAGTGGAGAAAGCGAGGGAAAAAAAAATGAGACAGCATGACCTACCGTGGTTGCACCATGATCGCCCCCACTGCCACTCCAGAGTAGGTATCAGCAAAACAGTCGATCTCCCC
>Ga0307514_10005409_pt1 | contig 11413 bp, 5 predicted proteins | sample 16_EM_MG_FD_203088 | JGI IMG/M metagenome (GOLD analysis project Ga0307514, IMG submission 203088) | Populus trichocarpa ectomycorrhiza microbial communities from riparian zone in the Pacific Northwest, United States - 16_EM | ecosystem: Host-associated > Plants > Roots > Unclassified | place... | reverse complement strand
TATCATAATCAGTACAAATGGCAATACAAATAACCGCCATCAACTTACAAGGAACGCGAATTAAAAGTGAATCAAGTTTCCTTTTTATACCTGCATTAAAATATGAGGAAGGAGGCGATGATCGATACCAGTAGAAGCCAAGGGAGAGGCCAGATGCTGCAAGCCGGCAGACTGAAGCCATCTAGCCGTGACCGCATCACCAGCATCAGCAGAGGGGCCCAAGGAACCACCGGCGGCGGCATGATCATAGAGTGCGGTGGAAGCAGCAGAAGCATTCGTTTGCTGCATCTTGCCGCCCATTTGGCGCTGTGATCGCCTCTGTGGAGCCAATTTTCAAGATCTATTTATCACCACCGCTTCACACACAAATTAAAAACAAAAAACAAAACAAAATTAGCAATGCAGAAACAAATTAAAACAAAAATTACTAAATAAATTAATTTTTTAGAGAAGCAGAACTAACAAGGAGGATAGAATCCGAATCCAAAACAGAACATGAAACGTAATTCGATTCCGAATTATTCCGATGAAATTCAATTTGTTTACGAACTTAGAAGACGAAGTTCTTAATCGAGACGAGAGAGATCTACCATGTGAAATAGAAATTTGTGATTCAGATCTGAAACCGAAAGCAAAACCCTAATTTTTAGTTTTTTTTTTGCTCTAATGTGAATTTATTTTGCTGTTATTTGAGAGGAGAAGAAGAAATGTTATTAGCATTAGACTAGAGAGGGAGGGAGGGAGGGAACGCTTGTGATGATGTGATGCTGACGTGGGACATTAGTACTTGATAATTTTATTTTCTTGTTGGAGTATTATGGTTTTCAAATTTTTTATTTAACGGCTATTTCTTTTTAAAGACTAATCTGCCCCTCCTTTTATTTTCACAATTTCCACTCATTTATATTCTTTAGATATTTTTTTATGATTTTAATGTGTTTACGTAAAAATTAAAAATAAAAAAATTATTTTAATATATTTTTAACTAAAATATATATAATAAATTAATTACTTAAAATAATAATGTAAAATATTAAAATCCGCCTTTGTTAGGACGGCACTAGAGGAGGAATCAAAATACCAACACCATATGCTAGAAATTGAATTTAAAAATATTGGAGGTGCGTGGATATCGGACATGTTTGTTTGTTCGGGTAAAAGGTAAAGACATATATGTTTTTTCTACGCCAAGTCAAATAATTAATTTCAAAGCCAATTATTAAAATAAGATCTAGCATGTCAACAACCTCCCCTACCTTTCAAATCAAAATAATGAGTTTATTATTATTATTATTATTATTATTATTACATGTATGATAGAAGAGATTACAGGAATACAAGAATGCCCTGGTTTTCTTTATAGGGATTTAGAATTAATTTCCTGATTATTAGGTTTTTGTTTTTTTATATAATTATTTTTTTGTATTAGTTTGAGTGGTATTGTATATATATACTGTATTTCTCTTGTTGTTTAATAAAAAATTTAAAAAGTATTTTCTTTCCATATTAAAAACAGATTCATTTCTATGTTATTATATTTAATTGCGACCAAATAAAATTTAAAATTTTATAAAACGCGGATTGCATCACATTCATAAACGGTATCTAAAAACAAAAGGGGCATGCAGCATATTATAAACAAAAATGCTAAACTTAGGAAAAACTAAAAGAAAAAAAACTTTAAGAAATTATTGTTAAGCTAAGCATGATTTTATAGTGCGGACTGTATTTTACTGCAAGTATAAATTAAAAATTGTTTGATTAATCAATATCACATTATGATTTTGCCCGTTATTCTGCTTTTTGAGATTTTATATAAAAAAAAAAGCAATGAATTATAGTTTTTTAAAATTTTATTTTTTCAAATCATAACTACAATGTTAAACATTAACTTAATCTGATTAACCCTTTACTTTCGCTCTTTTTTTATCTTAATTTTAGAATTTTTGAGTGTTAATTTTTTGGAGTCTGAATCTATAACCTTTCCTAATAAATGGGAGATGACACCTAGATTGCGGAACACTCTGCAGACATTTCTACTAAATTTTTATAAAAATAAAATAGAATAAAAGAAGAAGAAGAAGAAAAAATAAATATTAATGGAATATCATGTTTTTAAGACGAATACTGGGATGAAATAAAAAAACAAAACAAAACAAAAAAATCATGTATTGGATTAGAGAGATTTTTTATAACTGGTGATCTGGGAGGAGCAAATTGCATGCGATAGGCATGCCTCCTGTTCAATCGTGATTCAGGTGTGGGTCTGGCTTCTCCGATGGCTCTGAAAAATATGCGCGCACGAGAATGATCGTGGCAGGGTTGCATTTGTCTTAGCATCAGGAAGTTTATTATTTGTATCAGAATAAATAATATTAATGAGTTCGCTTTATAGGTTAGAGCTTCATGAATGAAAAAAGGAGTAGATTTAAATTCAGGAAGTTTATTTTTTAATTGATTTATATTTTTATTTTTGAACTAGTTTTGTGGTGTTTTTGGGTTAAAATATGTTTATTTATAGAATTTATATAAATATTTTCAAGTTAAAATAAGTTTTTTGAATTAAAAAAACCCTAAACCTAACTTGTTGGTCATTAAATTAAATGTGGTTGAAAATCTGAATTGGAGACAACACAATATAAAGATGAAGCTCTGTGCATTTAATTTTAAAAAAATAAATGAATGACAAGTCATCAAATCATTTAAAAAAACACCAATAGAGCCAAGCGCGCAGGCTTAGTATTGCAGACCCAAGCGAGTATGGATCCTTTTTTTAGGCTAGGTGCGCAACACGGTCCTTCTATACTCCTAACATGTTTGAAATTGTTGTTGAATACTTTTTAAAAGAGCATTTAACATGAAAAAACATTAAATTTATATTTTTTTTAATATTTTCTAATAATTTTAATATATTGATATAAAAAAAAATATATATCAAAAGTTCATTGCAATTTTCCAATGATGGTGACAACAATGTCTAAAATAAAAGATGAGGCAGTGAGTACTCTATAGTCTATACTCTATATAAACTTTAATGTGATATGAAAATTCATCAAGGCAGCAAGCATGCATCTATAAGCTTCCTCCTCCCCTAGGCTTGACCTGGGATTGTGTCTGCAATGGACAACATGGTTGTAATTAGCTTGAAATAAGGTTTTTTGAGGGCGTGCTGTCTGGTCAAGCGGGGCATACGAAGAAGAATGATGCTGGTGGATCTCGTCGTTTAACCAGGAAAAAAAAAAAAAAAAAAACCCTTTTCAATGCAGCACCTTGCTTTAACTTAAAGCATGTGATCAGTTGGAGGTTGGGATCCAACAAGTAACAATAAAGACTTAATCACTGGATTTCAACTTGTTTTTGGTAAAGATTTGATTTTTTAATATTTTTAGATTGTTTTGATGTGCTGATATCAAAAATAAAAAAAATATTTTGATGTTTTTCAAGCAAAAATAACTTTAAAAAACAACCGCAACCACACTCTCAACACACCTTCTTGAAAGTGTGAAAATTGAAATTGAAGTTAAATGATTTCTTTACTTAATTATCATATATATATATATATATATCTTAGTTAGTGCTCCCATTAAAAAAAAGGCAATGATAGTCTAGGTGCCACAAGTATGTTTAAAAGAAATAATTAAAAAACAAATGACTTGAGTAATAGGCTCGACCGGGTTTAATAAGTTGATTTTATTTTAATTAGATGATAAAATAAATCATGATATACATATATAAAGATCTTAATAGCTTGGGAAAAAACCTTGGGAGTACGAAATTGGATAAAATAAGGCGACAAAGAAACAACCAAATTCAACCTAAGTAAGCACGATGAACATGTAACCTAGGCAATAAGGGGCAAGTTATCCTACAAAACTCGTGATTCAAGTCATGAGATCATGATGACCCGATATAAATCAAATTGAGAAAAACTATAAAGCCAATTTTTTAAAAAAAACATCGAACAATGAAACCGGAAAAGAAAATGACCAAAAAAAAGATGTTGACTCTATTAACTATTCAAATCCATGACCCAGTCATTAGACTGAAAGCACTATAAATAAATAAAAAATCATGAAGTTCAATCCCTAACAAATCAAATGTTGAAAGATGAGACTGTGGGAAAAAATTATTACACAAAAGGATCTAAAATAAAAAATATATATAATTAAAAGAATGAGGGTGAAAAATAAAAATAGAGAGTAAATTTTTTTTTTATTGGAGGGCTAAATTGAAAAGGAAAAAAACTTTAACAAAGTAAAAAAATCAAAAGAATGAGGACAAAATTGAGAAGAAAATACATCATAAGTTTTAATTGAAGGATGAATATGAAAACCAATAAGATTTTAATAAAAGGACCAGGGATAAAATTAAAAAATTAAAAGAATAATGACCGAATTAAAAAAATAATATATGATAAATTATAATTGGACTCAATTGAAATACCAAAAAATAAAGAGGATTGAAGTGTAATTTTAGGGGTAGGGGAGAGGAAAAAAAAAAAGGTCACCTGGAATAAATTGTCTATCATCTATTGCCGACACACGCCACACCATAAAAAAAGGACAGGGTGACGCTTCTAATGACTTGGTGAAATGACATATTTGGCAAACGAAAGGTGCCACACACGTCATCAAAAAAACATGGGAGCCTCCCATATGTTGGTGCATGAGCAGCACTCGTCAACAATTTTTAAAATTTTTAAATTAATTATCAACATAAAAAAAATATCCTCCATAAATCAATTTAGAATTAACAACAATAAAAAAAACCCTCTATGAAAAGATGTAAAGACCCTTTTACATATGCCTTTTTTTTTCTTATTTAAAGGGCAAAAACATCTTTAATTGTTTACTAAAAAATAAAAAGATATAAATTTTTGGATCAGCAGTTTCTATTTTTTTTTAACCTAAAGTAAATAAGTCATTTTATTATTCCAAAAAAGTTGAAATTACATATCTACCTCTGAACGATTCTTTAATGAATAACGGATCATTGAAAAAGACTGAATAGCTTCAAACTAGAGGCATCAAATTTTCTCAACCAAGGGCAAACAATTTAACTGCTTGGCTTTATTAATGAAAGAGGGAGGAGGTGGCAGCTCTTATAATTTGTTTATGAATATTAATTTGTAGGTAAATGATGTGATAATAGAAGCAGTAGAGGGTGATGCTAGGAACGTGAAGGGCGATGCAGTGTTGGTACCAGGTGGGCGGTCATAATCATGGAGCTACTGAGTTCAAAGTTTATCCTAATTTCATTGCAAATTGAATCCTCTGAAACCCTAGAAGCTATGTTTCAGGGCACTTCTGGGCAGTGTCAGTGATCACTACTGTGTGCTCGTAATGCACACTGTTTTCTGTGCTGATTGTGAAGCTACCAAAACAACAGGACGATAATTCCATCCACTCTTCCATCGATAATCATGTCACCGAAGAACAGTAATGCTCCTTGGTTAGTATTTATAGCCTGTTACTTTAAAATTTGAAAACTTTTTATTTAAAATTATTTTTTATGTTTTTAAATTATTTTAATATATTTATATCAAAAATAATTTTAAAAAAATAAAAAAATATATTATTTTAATATATTTTTAAATAAAAAACACTTTAAACCACATTCACTATTATATTTTCAAACAAAATATAAATCTCTAGGTTAGTGAATGTTCAGTATCTATAACCATACAAGGGAGTGCATATATACTATATAGATAATCCATTAAGAGTATTAAAGAGTATTTTAATAGCAATTATTTTTTAAAATATTTTTTATTTAGAAATATATCGAAATAATATATATAAATTTACTTTTAACATTAACACACTAAAACAATATGAAAACACCAATAAAAATTTAATTTGAAGCGAAGAAAAATATTAAAAAAAATGAGCTTAAAAACTACTTGAATTCTAACTTATATAAGGTTATAGGGAGCAAACTAGATATGTTTAAAGATAAGGGATAGCCTCGGCTATTTCACTCTCTTCGTGTTAGTCTTGTACCCTCTTCTCTTGCAATTCCAATCTCCTTGTCTCTATGATGCTTTGAATTTGGTAGTGAATATTTTTTTAAATATTTTTATAAAAACATATTAAAATAATATTTTTTATTTTTAAAAAATTATCTTTTTATCAATATATTAAAATATTAAAAAATATTAATTTAAAACAAAAAAAACAAAAAAAATTTAAACTTTTTTAAAAACTCTTTTAAAACACAAAAAACAAATAAACCCAATATTTCTCTTTATTTCGTTCTTTTAAAACAAAAGAATTAGAGATAATATAGAAGTGTTTGATAAGAATTTTAATATTTTATTGCTAAATTTTTGGGAGTGAAGGATAAATTCACCTTTTAAAAATATATATATATACATTATTTTAATGCAGCAGACTCATGTAGGATTCGTCTTTTTAAAATTATTTAAAGCGTAACCTAACTCGAAGAGACGACTCAGTACTATTAGAGTGAAAGTGCACTTCTGCAATAAAGCATTGCAAACCTATCGAATCGCCTCCTCTAGCTGTACTCTACTCGCAGCAACCTTGAGACAAATTAGCTGTACAAAAAATCCTTCATCAAGGTGTCTTGCATCCTAAAACAAAGATTCCCCGCTACTGTCATTTTACCTGGCAAACAGTTCCCCTCCCTCCCATAGGGGCCGTCGTGCTCCCACGACATCGTTAAAGTATTCAAGCACCAATCTTTCTACACAAGTGAGAATTCCGGTAGAAGACTAGAAGGTCAACAGCACAGGTGCCATTAATTGTAAACAAGGGGTTTGCAAATAACATTGTAAATTAATGAAACAGCCACATGCACCGGAAATTATAAGAGCACACCTGGACCACAAATTGGATTATTTGGTCAAGCAAAGCATAAAGAGCCATTAACGAACCTGTAATGGTTTGCAGACAACAATTAAACCAAAATAGGACGCGCAAATCCTCAAGTCCACCAGAACAAAAGATAGCAAAGCATTCAAGGATAAAACTAAAACTAATAAAGCTAGCACTTGCACATCAAGGCCAGCTATTGGCACTCTTCAGCACTTGACCTCCTTCAAAGAAGGGGCAAAGTACAAGAATGTTGGATCGGTAGCACCTTCTTTGTAATAAGCAAAGACCAAACAACCATCATCATGCATGCTCTCCCCCACAAAGCTGCAAGACAAGCGCAACCTCGTAAATATCATGAAAGCCATGCAACATGAGTTCACAAAAACAAATTGAGTGGAACGGAAACCCAATAGAGTCCACATTGAAGCAAACAATGGATGAGAGCATCAATCTATCAAAAGGAACTTACAATTGCAAGTCCTTGATTTTTGAAAGCAAGAACTTGGTTGCTCCCTCAATGTTCTTTCTAAAATGTTCCTTCTGGTCCTCATCAAGTTTCTCCGACAGATTCTTGATAAATTTCTTAATCTGTGTAAGAAACTGCTTCTTGTCAAATGGAGGTTGCTCCTGAAAGCATCAACCAAACTTTTCATCAGCTTTTGCCCCAATAATATCTCAACACAGAGAAAAAACCAAAAAACAAAAGAAGGCTAGAGCCATTTAACAAATAGCACACAAACTCACCTGGAGCCTAAATGTGTCAACGATGTCAACAACCTTGGCAGCTTGGTCATCAACACCCTCATCCTCATCACCTCCTTCAGCTGAAGGATTTGCACCAATGTCTACATCAACGGCTCCTTGAACAACCCACTACACAAAAATCATATAATAAAAATCAACAAACACCACCAGCAACAATCTAACATCCCCAGTTCAAACATAAACAGTCCAAATCACAAAATCAGAAATTCTTAATAAAACTAACCTTTCCTTCAACTTCCCACAGTATCCCATTCTCAATCTCCTTGTATGGGAACGAATCCGAGAGAAGCTCATCACCTAATAAAAATCACAAAAAACCACACCAACCCTATCGTCAGCATATTGGTCAAATCAATCCAAATAATTCAAGATACCACGTGCTAAACACTACTGACACCGTCTATAGCTACCAAAAACAGACGGGTTTAGCTTAAAATTTAAAATCAAATCAAATAAATACAAAATTTTTAATCATCAAGAAACAAACACTAGAAATTTAATCGAACCAGATAAAAAAAACCCATCTCAGTTTCTTCTTTATAGATCGCAGAGAACTAGCTAAAAACCCCTAACACTATTATTAGATCCAAAATCCAACACAATTATACTTTTCACATGTCTAAGAAAATAACGAGCAGAAAAGAAAAAATTACCAGAGAGAAGATCTTGATAGACCAACATGATTGCGCAGAAGAGCTCCTCTCTTTCGGATCGACCCAAAGACAGACAAAGAAGCAGCGATTGCGAGAGCAGGAGAGAGCGAGAGAGACTTTGCCAGGTTAGGGACAGTATGTATTTATAGACGAGGGTTTCGCTGGAACCAGGAGTAATCAGATGGGATTGTAAAATTACAAGAAAGTACGTTGGAAATTAAATACTGTCCAATGAGTCCTTGTGGCCGTGGGATTAAGATTAACTTTTTATTTTTAGTTTGGGGCAAGTGGGGAATTTGCTCTTTTGGGGGGGGGCAAGGGACAAATTCGCAAGAATTTTTAATATTTGCTAGGACACGGCACTCGAACAATCCGAAACCGAAAGGGATATGGATTTTGTTTAGAATTTTGAGGGAACCTCCTAGATATGTGAAATTTATGGATTAGGTTCGAATAGTTTTTTATGTTTTTCAATTATATCCTTTTGTCAGTTTTTTTTTTTAAATTCTATTTGTGTTTCTCATGCTTTGATATAAATCAATAGATGAACAAAAATATTGATTTTGACTGGGTTTGATTCAATCCTTCCTCTCCTCGAACATATTTCGATTAATTTTGTTCGAATAGTTTTTTATATTTTTTAATTGTATTCTTTTTTTTTATTATTTTTTAAAAACATTTTAAGTATGATGTACATATTTTATTTATATTTTTCATGCTTTCATGTAAATAAATATTGATTTTGATTGGGTTTGATCTAATCCTTCTTCTACTGATACATGTTTTGATTGATAAATGGTGCTTTTTAATAAAAAATATATATTAAAATTATGTTTTTTATATAAATTATTAAAAAAACATTTAAAAATATTAAATGTGTTCATTGTTGAGAAAAATACAAAACAATTTTCCCAATAATGATGCTTGCATGTAAAATCACTTGGCCCAATGCTATGTTATTTCTATGCCAAAGTTATAAGCAACATGCTATTCATTCTCATTTTTAATTTCTATGCTTTTTGTCTTTTAGATATTCAGCCCATCTAAATTTATGATGGCTAACCGAGTACCACAATCCAAAGAGGTTCTTTTTACCCAAGCTCTTTTAGGCCACCAGGATTTGATTATTTTCGCTTCGATTCGGTTTGTATTAAAAAAAATAATTAAATTGAATTTTAAAAAAATTAGAAATTGGTTCAAATCGACTGATTACGGTTTGATTTTTTTAGAAGAAAAACATGTTCAAACCGGTTTGGCTCGGTTTATTCCGGTTTGACTCGGGTTTTTTCGGCCTGGCTCTGTTTTTTCCGGGTTTTTTTCGGTTTGGGTTCGGTTTGGTTTTTTTTTTATTTCAGGCTTATAAAACTGAACCGGTCGGTTTTTTCAAAATTTTAATAGGTTTTTTTTTTAAAGGTTAGGTTTTTTGGGTTATTTTTTTTACAGTTTTCTTGGTTTAATTGATTTTTCAGTTTTTTTGCTCACCCTTATAGGCAACCATACTTTCATATAGTAGTGTTTTAGAGGCCTTTTGTTTTGTTGTTTTAAAATTATTTTATAAAAAAATATATTATATTAATTTTTTTTGTATTTTTAGATCGTTTTGATATATTGATATTAAAAATAATTTTTAAAAAATAAAAAAATATATTATTTTGATGTTTTTTCAAACAAAAAATATTTTAAAAAACAATCGTTATCAGATTCTCGAACACCTTTTTAATGTTGTTCTTAGTCACTGAATTCCATTTTCATGTTCCTGCTATCATATATATTTGACAATCAATATTTTAAGTATCTTTCTAACATTTTAATGTTATTCTTGTCTCAACAGCAACGTTGTTGTTTCCCCCCCTCTTGAATGGAAGGTGAGTTATTGTCTTTGTTTTACTCTAATTCATTACATTGTGTCTAGTTGGTATTTCTAAGAAGATATAAAAAATTATTTTTATTTTGTTTATTTTAAAACAATAATCAAACATCACTTTAACACGGAGTATATGACAAAATATACCGTATATTTTTATACTTTTAAAACACAAAGTACATAAAAACATGTTATTTTTATTTTATATTTTTAAAATATAAAGTATATGAAGATATGTGCATTTTATTTTTATTATTTTATTTTTTTATCTTGAAATAATAATCAAATATAATTTTAACAGGAGTATAAGTGTGTATAAATGTGCTACCATTGCATTATTTACATGGATTAAGTATACTTCTTTGTATTTAGATGCACTGTAAATTGAATAAAATAAGTAGCATAATTTAAAAACAATTCCTTGATCTCAAAACAAAAATCCCAAGGTAAATTCCATAAGGCCAAAGTTTGTGATTTTGTGGCACGAACTCTTCCCTCACTTTTAATAAAATATATATTTAAAACTGTGGTAATAATTATTTTTAAAAATATTTTTTTATTTAAAATATATTAAAATAATATTTTTTTTAATTTTTTTTACATTAATATATTAAAATAAACTAAAAAAATAAAAAAATAATTTTAAACAAAAATAAAAAATACATATAAAACACATATTGTACCGCTACCTAAAAAGCTACTTATCAATCATGGTTTTTTGTGATTTGATATGAATGTATATATGAAAATATACATTTTTTTAAAAGTCGTTTATTTAAATAAACTAACTACCTGATGCATTAAATTCGTCATCATATTAGCATTATGATACAAATAGTTATCAAACTAGTAAATTGAAACATAAAATTATCAAACTAGTTAACTGGCTCGCGAGGAGCAATTTTTTTTATTTAACAAATAATATGCATATATTACTAATGTGTTTTTAGTAAAAAAAAAATATAAACTCAAAACTTGATGTATATATTAAATAAAATAGATCAAGTATATTAACACTAATTAAATGTTAAGTCACGGAGCAAGTAAATAAACACATATTAATACATATTAGTTTTGATATGACTAGTTGATTTGATAGTTCAAAAATAACTTTGATAACCAGTAAAAAAACATAATATGATTTAAAAAAATTCAAGAATAATTTTTTTTCTTCAAATGTTGAGGTGATAACATATTGAATCGACTTAGACTAATCTCGATTAATTCGCGACCTAGATCATTGACCTAATTAGGCTTGATAACTTTGTTTTTTTTTTAATTATTTTTTTATC
>Ga0307514_10005405_pt1 | contig 11422 bp, 2 predicted proteins | sample 16_EM_MG_FD_203088 | JGI IMG/M metagenome (GOLD analysis project Ga0307514, IMG submission 203088) | Populus trichocarpa ectomycorrhiza microbial communities from riparian zone in the Pacific Northwest, United States - 16_EM | ecosystem: Host-associated > Plants > Roots > Unclassified | place... | reverse complement strand
GTTGGATTGCTGCTGGATTGTGTTCTCTTTCTTTCCTCTCCACGCAACAACTTGTATCCCCTTTCGCCCCGAAAGAATACGCCTTCCCCAGCCGAAACGCTTTTCGAATTAATTCCCCCCAATAGTCTACGGTGTCTTCCGGGCTATTGCGCACTTCCTCCCACTGTCCGCACGTTTGTATTTCACCTCTACGTTGAGATATCTGTGGCCCCGTGCCAGAAACACTTGGTGACAACACCAAAATACCCATTTCTCACCAGAAAATGTCTGGCAACCCACAAGACCGGGGGAGTTCCCCAGACCCCATCAGCTCAAAACCATTTACGTGGTCACCCACACCAATCCGCCCGGCCCCACCAGGTGAATGGGCTGCCGACGACCATGGCGCACCCAGGCACACCTGGGGAGGCCTAGACGACTCCGACTCCGAGATGGAGACCCAGCCTCAAACCACACCCAAGGCCCGCCCCCCGCCTCCCCCAATGCAAGTCCCAACCGCCTCCCGCAGCCTCACCAACCCACTTGACCGCAGTCAAGCCAGCAGCCCGACCCCAGCCCCAATATCAAGAACAGCATCCCGGGTTGGAAAAAAGAACCGCCCCTCCCGCCCGTCGTCAACCAATGTCCCTGCTGCAGCAGCCGCAGCCTCCGCGGCCCTCTCAAGTGGTCTCCCCACTCCAGCCGAATACGCAGCAAGGGCGTCCGCCCCTGAACAACAACAAGCACCCCTTCCCCCACTAGGCCCTCACGGCTCAAGCATCTTCCCTTCCCTGCAAGAATACATGCAGAGCCCCCCCCGCCCACGCCCCAACAACCAGCCCAACCACATCATCACTGAAGGGTGGGCGCATGTAATCAACCACTCGATTGACGACCCACAATCAGCGGAAAGCCTGATTGAGGGAGCAACAACTAGAGACCCCACCAATCGAGACGTCATGACAGTAATCCTTGCAGCCATCCAGTCCCTCCAAACGCAAATCATTGGCCTAGCAGAGAAACAGGCCTCAACCACCAGCACGGTCAGCTTCCTGGCTGACGAAACCAACAGGATCAGAGTGGGGGTGGCCAAGCTGCAACAGGAAGCTGGCCGCATCCAGAAAGCACCTGCACCTGCACCACGACCGCCCAAACCACAACCGCAACCATACCAACAGGGTTACGCGCCCCCCCCACCAGCTACGGCCCTACCAGGGGCAGCAAACCTCGGAGGTTTTGGGCAAATCAGCAACCAGACGCTGGCCCAATATGCACAGGAAGAACAACAACCACCACAAGCACCCAGACGAAAGACCCCAGCCCCCTCCAGTGCACCACGTATCCAGGCGGATGACTGGGTTGAGGTAACAAACAAGGGCAAAGGAAAAGCAAAAACGTTTGCCCAAGCAGCGGCAGCAGGCACCCCACCACAACAACAAGCACCAGCAGCCCCCCCAGCGCGGGCAAAGACTTACCCAAGGGAGGAAAGGGACCTAATCATCACCACCGGTAGCCAAACGGACATCACCCCCACACTACCAAAGCTGCACAGCATCATCACCGATGAATTGACTAAATGCAACAATAGGCTAGCACTACCAATTGGGGTGCGCCAGAGTAAGAAGGGAAGCATCGTGATTACCACAGCCCCCAGAGCACCAGCATCAAGCATCAAAGCCAACATCGAGGCCCTTCTCCCCCAGATCTCCGCACTGACGGGAAGCGCATGCAGAACCACCAGCGAACGCCAATCAGGAATCGCCTTCCTCATCCATGCAGTGCCCACCTTCGAAAGAGGAACCACCAAGACCCAGGAGCAGCATGAACAGGAATACCTGGAAAATCTAGGAAGACAAATCGCGGCCAACACAGCGGCCCCCCCAACTAGCGTAAAGTTCCTTAGAAACAGGGAACACAGAGAATCCAGCAAATCCAAGGGTGCCTTCGTGGCAATTGTGGCATCCTTCGAGACAGAACCAACCTTCGCAATCCCAGGTCGCATTCCAGCTGAAAAAACCACCTGGCGCATATACAACAGGTCCTGCAAGGCAGAGCGCATGCACCCCAACCACAAGAATTCAGTATGTAAGAACTGCCTCGAATTTGGCCACCCCACAGATGTGTGCATGGCCAGCAACAAGGTCCCCAAGTGCGGATACTGCGGCGGTACCCACAACCACTTCAACCACGAGTGCACCGCACCAGGCTGCAACGAGAAAACCCCCTGCCGTCACACGGTACTCAACTGCAACCTGTGCGGGACCACAGGTGACCACCACTCACTTGACCGAAACTGCCCCACCTACAAGGCACGAAACGCACCTAGAGCCAGCCAGAGCACTCCCCCACAAGGAACCCAAAGCATGGAAGAATGAATAATACAACAGAACAGAGAAACGCAGGACGCCCCCCGGCCCGCATCCTGCAGTACAACACTGGCAAGTCCCCTACGGCTTTCCAGGTCATGCAAGCCGCCATTTCAGACACAAACGCGAACATCCTGCTAGTCCAGGAACCCCCACTCCTCAACGGAACCCCCCCACCCATAGACGATTTCCACTGCTTTCCCTCCCACAAACAGGCCTGCCGGGCAGTAACCTACGTGAGAAAGAAGGCCTTCAAATCGACCTCAGTCATTTCAGACCCACATGCAGACTTCCTGGTAGTATCGTTGACATTACACAGCAAGGACCGCAAGCCACCAACAATCAGCATAGCCAACTGCTACAACAGACTCCAGAACCACAACTGGAGAACCCGAGACCAACCAACACACTCGCTTGATGCACTCTTTCACGAAATTTTCGCTCTTGCAGATCTAGTTGCAGGCGACATGAACAAGCACCACCCCAGATGGGAGACCGGCCGCCAGCCCTCCCAGTGGGCCCAGAACCTGGTCGACATCTGCAATGCAGCAAATTTTCGCCTTGCAAACACCCCTAACACACTCACTTCTTACCCAATCAACAACAGCAGGCCAGCCGTGCTGGACCTTACCTTCTTCAACCAGGACGAAATTACAGTCAGCAACTGGCACACCCACCTCGAACACAAGGCCCTGGATCACACCCCAATCTCATACCAGGCCTGGCCCAAAACGGGCACGCACCAAGAATACAAGGGATACAACTGGAAGAACACCAATTGGGCCCGAGTAGCCGAACTACTACCAGCACCAGAGGAAGTCAATATCCTGGACGAACAAGACTTCAACCACCTATACCACCTAATCCTGAGGGCGCTCCGGATCGGCACACCTACCAGGAGGGTCACCAAGTGGTCCCGACCCTGGTGGAACCCCGACCTTGCTGAGATGCGCCGAATCAAGAACACAACCTTCCGCGATTTTCGGGCCAGCAGAACCGACAAACACACCTACCACAGAATCAGGAATGCCTACCTGCGAGCAATTCGGAAAGCAACCCAGGATCACTGGAATACAGTGGTTGAAAACACTAACCCATCCTCTCTCTGGCAGACAGTCAGGAAAGCGCTCCCCAAACCACCCGCATCACTTGCAACTATCAACGGAGCCACAAGCTTCGAAGACAAGGCACAAGTACTGCGACAAGCCTTCTTCCCAGATGGCGATCCCCCTCCACAACACCAACCCTCAAACAGCCTCGAAGGTTTCTACACAGTAACTCAAGAAGAGGTACTCCAGGCTCTGGAAGCCATCCCACCCAACTCGGCCCCAGGAGACGACACCCTCCCCCCTTCAGTCTGGATCCGACTACACAAGATCCGCCCCGACATACTCACCAACATGACAAACTGGTCACTACGCAGTCGCACGCTCCCTACCATCCTGAAACGGGTACTCACCATGGTCATACCCAAACCAGGAAAACCAGACTATTCGGTACCTAAGGCCTACCGAATGATATCCCTCCTGCCGACACTATCCAAGACAATCGAACATGTCGCGCTTGCCAGAATGACAGTTTTCGCACCCAACTGCCTATCACCACTCCAATTCGCCTGCCGGAAAGGCTACTCCCCACTCGACGCAGTGCACCTGATACTAGAAAAAGTGCACAAGGCCTCGAACGACAAGCTATACAGCTCAGCTCTTTTCCTGGATGTCCAGGGCGCCTTTGACAAGGTACTCCACCAACGGCTGGCCGAAATAATGACCACAAATAACTTTCCGCCATACCTAGTCGACTGGGTACAATCATACCTATCGGACAGGTCAGTCCGAATCACAGACGGTGCGGCCTCAGAACCCTCCTTCACACCAATCCAAGTGGGCATACCGCAAGGCTCGCCCCTATCACCATTCCTTTTCAACGTCTACAGCTCCCCGCTGTGCCACAACCATCAGAGACTAGGCGTGGACCTCATGGTATCCTATGTCGACGACTACTGCTTGCTGGCAATTTCAGTATCGTGGCAGCAGAACGCCATCACCCTCACAGCTGCCGGAAACCAGCTACAACTCGAAGCCAACCAAGGGGGAATGAATTTTGACCTGTCGAAAACCGAACTCTTCCATTTCCCCTGCGGCAAACACCTACCAACCGCAGACCTCCCCGGGGTACAATTCGGGGAACACCACATACCGAACAACCTGGAACAAAGGTGGGTAGGAGTTTTCTTTGATAAGACACTCCGAGCCAGCCTACACATCGAAAAACGCGCAGCTAAGGCAAGAACAACCCTGTACAAACTCGCACCACTCCTTAAGAAACTCAGGCCAGAAATGGCATCACGACTCATCAAAGCCACAGTGATCCCAGCCCTCACCTTCGGACTGGAAATATACATCAAAGCCCACATCAACAATACCGAGGTGGTCCCAATCAACATGACCCTGAAGGCAGCAGCCAAAATCATAACGGGAGGCTGGCAGAAAGCAGAATTGAGAGCAATTTGCGCCGAAGCTGGCCTGCCGGCCCCGAACCCACTCATTAAGAAATGCGCCCTGTCAGGGGCTGCGAGACTGCTGGATCGCCCAGTACAACACCCGCTACACCCACTTCTCCCCTGGAACAGGACACGGGCCTACAACCTGAAAAAAGGCACACGAAACTACAGCCTGGCCTGGACCACAGACACCGCCCCCCCACGCACGGGATACTTACAACTCGACGGAGTACTCAACCATATCCGGCCACTCATTGAGGACACCGACGAGCCAACACGACCATCGAAGGCCACAATACAAGCTTTCATCCAGCAATACACACTGGAGGACTTCGACAAAAGACCAAACCCCCCCCACACCTACCCACCGCGGGCACCAAACAACACAGGCGCGAAGGGCCTCCTCCCCCGCAGACTCTGCCACTGGATCTCCAGCATCCGCCTAGGACATGGCTGGTTCCCGCACTACCTCAAGCGCCTCGGCCGCCACAACGGAAAATGCCCCTGGTGTCGATCGGACGACGCAAATCGACAACACATGATCATGGAATGTAACGCCATGCCACACCCCACTACTCACCTGACGAACGGACTCACATTTAGGGAGCTGGTATACGAGGACTCGAACCTGCCCAAGCTCATTGAGATACTCACACTCAACAAAGTCGGACTGCGAGCTACGATCCAGGAGGACATCAGGTCACCACAGGCAGAATAAAGCTGCAAGAAACTCCCCATGTATTTTTCCTATGTCACCGCACACTTAGATAGTTCCTGCCCCTGTGCTTAGGCCATAGCCGCAAGGCTGCATGCCACTTATTATGTACATAGTATAATAATATATCGGAGTTAAAAAAAAAAAAAAAAAAAAACCTTGTATCCCCTTTCGACCCGAAAGAATACGCCTTCCCCAGCCGAAACGCTTTTCGAATTAATTCCCCCCAATAGTCTACGGTGTCTTCCGGGCTATTGCGCACTTCCTCCCACTGTCCGCACGTTTGTATTTCACCTCTACGTTGAGATATCTGTGGCCCCGTGCCAGAAACACTTGGTGACAACACCAAAATACCCATTTCTCACCAGAAAATGTCTGGCAACCCACAAGACCGGGGGAGTTCCCCAGACCCCATCAGCTCAAAACCATTTACGTGGTCACCCACACCAATCCGCCCGGCCCCACCAGGTGAATGGGCTGCCGACGACCATGGCGCACCCAGGCACACCTGGGGAGGCCTAGACGACTCCGACTCCGAGATGGAGACCCAGCCTCAAACCACACCCAAGGCCCGCCCCCCGCCTCCCCCAATGCAAGTCCCAACCGCCTCCCGCAGCCTCACCAACCCACTTGACCGCAGTCAAGCCAGCAGCCCGACCCCAGCCCCAATATCAAGAACAGCATCCCGGGTTGGAAAAAAGAACCGCCCCTCCCGCCCGTCGTCAACCAATGTCCCTGCTGCAGCAGCCGCAGCCTCCGCGGCCCTCTCAAGTGGTCTCCCCACTCCAGCCGAATACGCAGCAAGGGCGTCCGCCCCTGAACAACAACAAGCACCCCTTCCCCCACTAGGCCCTCACGGCTCAAGCATCTTCCCTTCCCTGCAAGAATACATGCAGAGCCCCCCCCGCCCACGCCCCAACAACCAGCCCAACCACATCATCACTGAAGGGTGGGCGCATGTAATCAACCACTCGATTGACGACCCACAATCAGCGGAAAGCCTGATTGAGGGAGCAACAACTAGAGACCCCACCAATCGAGACGTCATGACAGTAATCCTTGCAGCCATCCAGTCCCTCCAAACGCAAATCATTGGCCTAGCAGAGAAACAGGCCTCAACCACCAGCACGGTCAGCTTCCTGGCTGACGAAACCAACAGGATCAGAGTGGGGGTGGCCAAGCTGCAACAGGAAGCTGGCCGCATCCAGAAAGCACCTGCACCTGCACCACGACCGCCCAAACCACAACCGCAACCATACCAACAGGGTTACGCGCCCCCCCCACCAGCTACGGCCCTACCAGGGGCAGCAAACCTCGGAGGTTTTGGGCAAATCAGCAACCAGACGCTGGCCCAATATGCACAGGAAGAACAACAACCACCACAAGCACCCAGACGAAAGACCCCAGCCCCCTCCAGTGCACCACGTATCCAGGCGGATGACTGGGTTGAGGTAACAAACAAGGGCAAAGGAAAAGCAAAAACGTTTGCCCAAGCAGCGGCAGCAGGCACCCCACCACAACAACAAGCACCAGCAGCCCCCCCAGCGCGGGCAAAGACTTACCCAAGGGAGGAAAGGGACCTAATCATCACCACCGGTAGCCAAACGGACATCACCCCCACACTACCAAAGCTGCACAGCATCATCACCGATGAATTGACTAAATGCAACAATAGGCTAGCACTACCAATTGGGGTGCGCCAGAGTAAGAAGGGAAGCATCGTGATTACCACAGCCCCCAGAGCACCAGCATCAAGCATCAAAGCCAACATCGAGGCCCTTCTCCCCCAGATCTCCGCACTGACGGGAAGCGCATGCAGAACCACCAGCGAACGCCAATCAGGAATCGCCTTCCTCATCCATGCAGTGCCCACCTTCGAAAGAGGAACCACCAAGACCCAGGAGCAGCATGAACAGGAATACCTGGAAAATCTAGGAAGACAAATCGCGGCCAACACAGCGGCCCCCCCAACTAGCGTAAAGTTCCTTAGAAACAGGGAACACAGAGAATCCAGCAAATCCAAGGGTGCCTTCGTGGCAATTGTGGCATCCTTCGAGACAGAACCAACCTTCGCAATCCCAGGTCGCATTCCAGCTGAAAAAACCACCTGGCGCATATACAACAGGTCCTGCAAGGCAGAGCGCATGCACCCCAACCACAAGAATTCAGTATGTAAGAACTGCCTCGAATTTGGCCACCCCACAGATGTGTGCATGGCCAGCAACAAGGTCCCCAAGTGCGGATACTGCGGCGGTACCCACAACCACTTCAACCACGAGTGCACCGCACCAGGCTGCAACGAGAAAACCCCCTGCCGTCACACGGTACTCAACTGCAACCTGTGCGGGACCACAGGTGACCACCACTCACTTGACCGAAACTGCCCCACCTACAAGGCACGAAACGCACCTAGAGCCAGCCAGAGCACTCCCCCACAAGGAACCCAAAGCATGGAAGAATGAATAATACAACAGAACAGAGAAACGCAGGACGCCCCCCGGCCCGCATCCTGCAGTACAACACTGGCAAGTCCCCTACGGCTTTCCAGGTCATGCAAGCCGCCATTTCAGACACAAACGCGAACATCCTGCTAGTCCAGGAACCCCCACTCCTCAACGGAACCCCCCCACCCATAGACGATTTCCACTGCTTTCCCTCCCACAAACAGGCCTGCCGGGCAGTAACCTACGTGAGAAAGAAGGCCTTCAAATCGACCTCAGTCATTTCAGACCCACATGCAGACTTCCTGGTAGTATCGTTGACATTACACAGCAAGGACCGCAAGCCACCAACAATCAGCATAGCCAACTGCTACAACAGACTCCAGAACCACAACTGGAGAACCCGAGACCAACCAACACACTCGCTTGATGCACTCTTTCACGAAATTTTCGCTCTTGCAGATCTAGTTGCAGGCGACATGAACAAGCACCACCCCAGATGGGAGACCGGCCGCCAGCCCTCCCAGTGGGCCCAGAACCTGGTCGACATCTGCAATGCAGCAAATTTTCGCCTTGCAAACACCCCTAACACACTCACTTCTTACCCAATCAACAACAGCAGGCCAGCCGTGCTGGACCTTACCTTCTTCAACCAGGACGAAATTACAGTCAGCAACTGGCACACCCACCTCGAACACAAGGCCCTGGATCACACCCCAATCTCATACCAGGCCTGGCCCAAAACGGGCACGCACCAAGAATACAAGGGATACAACTGGAAGAACACCAATTGGGCCCGAGTAGCCGAACTACTACCAGCACCAGAGGAAGTCAATATCCTGGACGAACAAGACTTCAACCACCTATACCACCTAATCCTGAGGGCGCTCCGGATCGGCACACCTACCAGGAGGGTCACCAAGTGGTCCCGACCCTGGTGGAACCCCGACCTTGCTGAGATGCGCCGAATCAAGAACACAACCTTCCGCGATTTTCGGGCCAGCAGAACCGACAAACACACCTACCACAGAATCAGGAATGCCTACCTGCGAGCAATTCGGAAAGCAACCCAGGATCACTGGAATACAGTGGTTGAAAACACTAACCCATCCTCTCTCTGGCAGACAGTCAGGAAAGCGCTCCCCAAACCACCCGCATCACTTGCAACTATCAACGGAGCCACAAGCTTCGAAGACAAGGCACAAGTACTGCGACAAGCCTTCTTCCCAGATGGCGATCCCCCTCCACAACACCAACCCTCAAACAGCCTCGAAGGTTTCTACACAGTAACTCAAGAAGAGGTACTCCAGGCTCTGGAAGCCATCCCACCCAACTCGGCCCCAGGAGACGACACCCTCCCCCCTTCAGTCTGGATCCGACTACACAAGATCCGCCCCGACATACTCACCAACATGACAAACTGGTCACTACGCAGTCGCACGCTCCCTACCATCCTGAAACGGGTACTCACCATGGTCATACCCAAACCAGGAAAACCAGACTATTCGGTACCTAAGGCCTACCGAATGATATCCCTCCTGCCGACACTATCCAAGACAATCGAACATGTCGCGCTTGCCAGAATGACAGTTTTCGCACCCAACTGCCTATCACCACTCCAATTCGCCTGCCGGAAAGGCTACTCCCCACTCGACGCAGTGCACCTGATACTAGAAAAAGTGCACAAGGCCTCGAACGACAAGCTATACAGCTCAGCTCTTTTCCTGGATGTCCAGGGCGCCTTTGACAAGGTACTCCACCAACGGCTGGCCGAAATAATGACCACAAATAACTTTCCGCCATACCTAGTCGACTGGGTACAATCATACCTATCGGACAGGTCAGTCCGAATCACAGACGGTGCGGCCTCAGAACCCTCCTTCACACCAATCCAAGTGGGCATACCGCAAGGCTCGCCCCTATCACCATTCCTTTTCAACGTCTACAGCTCCCCGCTGTGCCACAACCATCAGAGACTAGGCGTGGACCTCATGGTATCCTATGTCGACGACTACTGCTTGCTGGCAATTTCAGTATCGTGGCAGCAGAACGCCATCACCCTCACAGCTGCCGGAAACCAGCTACAACTCGAAGCCAACCAAGGGGGAATGAATTTTGACCTGTCGAAAACCGAACTCTTCCATTTCCCCTGCGGCAAACACCTACCAACCGCAGACCTCCCCGGGGTACAATTCGGGGAACACCACATACCGAACAACCTGGAACAAAGGTGGGTAGGAGTTTTCTTTGATAAGACACTCCGAGCCAGCCTACACATCGAAAAACGCGCAGCTAAGGCAAGAACAACCCTGTACAAACTCGCACCACTCCTTAAGAAACTCAGGCCAGAAATGGCATCACGACTCATCAAAGCCACAGTGATCCCAGCCCTCACCTTCGGACTGGAAATATACATCAAAGCCCACATCAACAATACCGAGGTGGTCCCAATCAACATGACCCTGAAGGCAGCAGCCAAAATCATAACGGGAGGCTGGCAGAAAGCAGAATTGAGAGCAATTTGCGCCGAAGCTGGCCTGCCGGCCCCGAACCCACTCATTAAGAAATGCGCCCTGTCAGGGGCTGCGAGACTGCTGGATCGCCCAGTACAACACCCGCTACACCCACTTCTCCCCTGGAACAGGACACGGGCCTACAACCTGAAAAAAGGCACACGAAACTACAGCCTGGCCTGGACCACAGACACCGCCCCCCCACGCACGGGATACTTACAACTCGACGGAGTACTCAACCATATCCGGCCACTCATTGAGGACACCGACGAGCCAACACGACCATCGAAGGCCACAATACAAGCTTTCATCCAGCAATACACACTGGAGGACTTCGACAAAAGACCAAACCCCCCCCACACCTACCCACCGCGGGCACCAAACAACACAGGCGCGAAGGGCCTCCTCCCCCGCAGACTCTGCCACTGGATCTCCAGCATCCGCCTAGGACATGGCTGGTTCCCGCACTACCTCAAGCGCCTCGGCCGCCACAACGGAAAATGCCCCTGGTGTCGATCGGACGACGCAAATCGACAACACATGATCATGGAATGTAACGCCATGCCACACCCCACTACTCACCTGACGAACGGACTCACATTTAGGGAGCTGGTATACGAGGACTCGAACCTGCCCAAGCTCATTGAGATACTCACACTCAACAAAGTCGGACTGCGAGCTACGATCCAGGAGGACATCAGGTCACCACAGGCAGAATAAAGCTGCAAGAAACTCCCCATGTATTTTTCCTATGTCACCGCACACTTAGATAGTTCCTGCCCCTGTGCTTAGGCCATAGCCGCAAGGCTGCATGCCATTTATTATGTACATAGTATAATAATATATCGGAGTTAAAAAAAAAAAAAAAAAAAAAAAAAAACTTGTATACACACCTTTATCGAGTT
>Ga0307514_10005404_pt1 | contig 11426 bp, 10 predicted proteins | sample 16_EM_MG_FD_203088 | JGI IMG/M metagenome (GOLD analysis project Ga0307514, IMG submission 203088) | Populus trichocarpa ectomycorrhiza microbial communities from riparian zone in the Pacific Northwest, United States - 16_EM | ecosystem: Host-associated > Plants > Roots > Unclassified | place... | reverse complement strand
AAGTCTTCTGTTGTCCTGAAGGTCGACGGTTCGATATAAACCTAAGAGTGATCAAGTCTTAGGGGAAGAAAGTTATACTTGCTTAATGTAGGTCAAAAAAATGTAAATGGTGGCCTATTTAGACAGTGAGTACCCAGGCCAGCTGGACACTACTTTCTATCTAAGTAGGTACATATCTAGAGGTTCTAGCTAATTGCACAAGGGCAACGAGACAGGAGCTCGAGATAGAGAGAGTTCAAAGAGTTCGAGATTTCGGGAATAAATAGTTGACCAGAATAGCGAGTATTGATTGTTACTACTAATCTGATAGGTAAGCAACTGAGTGAAGAGGAAAAGGCATAATGGAGCGTGGAAAACAGCCTCTTTAATAGAGAACTAGAACGTCCAAATGCGAAAGTACAAGACTCATACCAGATGAGTCCAACAGTAGTGGTAATGACGCAGTCATTATGAGCAATACAAAGAGTCATAAAGAAATAACAAAAACGTCATCAGGAGCGTAAGCTGACATCGAGATAACAACATGAAACCTAGGCTCCAGCCTGGTATACAAGATGACTCATAAAGACTCAAAAAACCCGAGAATTGCTCATACTTGCTTAATCAAGTCATGACGCAATTATAACACTGTGAGAAAGGCGTAAATGTAAGGAGATAAGCAGAAATAACATGATAAGAAATCGGGGAAACCACAGATTCCTTACAGATTCCTTACAGTATATCCTTGGCCAAAACTCTTCGATTGCTTGAGTATCTTCTGGAAGAACTTGTTATGAAGATACCCTTGGATTAGCATAGTATGCCAATGTTGGAGTTCAGGAACGAGTTCAGGGTAAGAGATGTCAACAAAACTGATGGATTCTCCAATATCCTTCAAGTCCTCCTTGGCCATAGCTCGCAAGTATTCCCACGACTTGTTTCCTTTGCCATCAATAGGGATATGACGAGATTCCATATCAGGGTCAGCAGAGTTAAATGACTTGAATGTAAGTTCTTCTGTAGTCTCATTTGCACCGTCGTTGTAGACAATCCTGGGACGGAATGTGTATTCTCATGCTTTAGGGACTAGCGAGTAAGAGGGCAGAGTTTCGGGATCTGAGGAATAGTTGGGTCCTGGAGAGCAAGGACGAGGAGCCAACCTCGTAACAGGAGATGGAGGAGATGAGTTCATGGTTTCAGAAGAAGTAGAGGAATCGTAATCGAGATCGAGGGGCAGCGTAGGAGCCCTAGGAGGAGTGGTAGACTGCAGAGGAGTAGCTGGAAGACAGACAGAGATATCTGATGAGTTAGGAAGGCTTTCCATTTGCAAGACCCAACCTGGCACGCCAGGCTGCAGGCGTTGCGGAGGAAGCTTTAGGGATTCAGTATAGGTGTCATCATGAAGCTTGACAGGACACGAGCCAGTATAGTGTCCATTGTTGTTGCAGTACTGACAATGGTTCCAATCCTTAAAGCTTTTCCTATACTTATGGGAGGATCGATGAATAACACATGTAGGGTCATCACAGGCTGTCCAGTGCATCATGGCAGGCTGTGCTCACCAGCTAGCCGCTTCAACAGATACTTCGTTCGAGGGGTCATGTTTGGGCAACTGCATCTTCTTAGTTTGGTAACGCTCTGGATCAGCCTTCACAAGTTGCTCAATAGGCTGTACAGCAGACTGGGGAGCAGGAGTAGGAGCGGGGAAAGGAGAATCTGGAATATCGGGAGATACGGGAAGCGCAATAGCAAGAGGAGAACCTGTCTCCTGACACTTTGGAATCTAAATTTCGAGGAGGGAACGACGAGGAGTCCCTTCTGCCCTCTTGGCCATAGATAGAGTGGTGGATGCAGCAGACATGACGATAGGTATTGGTGCTGTTGGTGGATGTAGAGGGCTCTTCACGGAGTGTTTAGGAGCAGATATAGAAGCGTCAATTTTCGAAGAGACAGGAGGTTCAGGAGAGTCGATTTTGGAAGAAATAAAATCTGACAGAGTAGGGAGAATCTCTGGGTTTAAAAAGACTCGAGAGAAGGCATCTGCAATCACATTCTTGTATCTATCAATGTATTGAATAGTACACATGAAATGATTGATCGTATTTTGCCATCTAGCTTGTCTTCCCAACAATTCAGTTTGCTTGGGGAATGCCAGTAAGGGTTTATGATCTGTAAGGATCGTAAATCACCATCTTGATAGCACAGGTCGAAAGTGCTCTAATGCGTCGACAATAGCCAAAAGTTCCTTATCAAATGTCGAGTAATTTGATTGTGCTGAATTGAACTTTCTTGAATGGAATGCAGCTGGTCGAATTTCCAAAACACTGGGTCCTTGACCAACCCATACACCGGTGCCAATAAGACTGGCATCAGTGACCAGGAATATAGGTTCCAGACTTTCCTAATCCAGCGGCCTAACTGCCGGGTCAGCAGATAGTATTTGCTTAATTAATTCGAACAACCTTTGGTGTGTGTGGGTCCAATCCCAATTCGCGGTAGATCCTGCCATTACGGTCAATGGGCTGCTTATACTAGCTAGAAGCGGGGCAAACTGAGAGCAGTAATTAACGATACCAAGGAACAACTTGAGTTCTTTGATATTAGAAGGAGTAGGCCAATCAAGTATTTTCCTAACTCGACCTGGCATTGGTTGTATACCTCTTCTAGTAATCACATGTCCAAGAATGCTTGATTCTTCAGGTAGGAACTGAGACTTCTTTCGATCAGCAAAGAACTGATTGTCTCGTAACTTTTGCAGTACATGTCTTACATGGTTGACATATTCTTTATAAGTCTTACTAAAGATGAAGATATCATCAATATAGATGTAGACAAAGATTCTGAGTTCGTCCTGGAAGAGGGTGTTCATAGCATTCTGAAACATCGAAGGTGTATTCTTATCATCTTGCTGCATGACTCGAGTGATAGCAGAGCAGCTAGTGTCAGTGGGATTAGGCTTGTAAACTCGGCCTGACTTTTGTTGCTGTCTTAGCTTCTCAAGAAGCTGTGGAAGGAACTTGTGCTTGAGCTTGCGATTTCGAGGTTTGATCTCAAGATTCGGATCTTTGAGCAGAATTAGATAGTCCATACCTAGTCTCAATGGTGGTAACTCGAGGTTCTTTATTTCTGGAAATGCATCTGGAAACTCGTCAAAAGAGTTGACGATTTCCTTCAGTGTAGTGGCTGCAGACACAATCTGGTTCACGGATTGTGCATATACAGGCTTAGGGAACGAAGGTTGTATCTTTTTTCTTGTCATTTTCATAGCTGGGACTGGGATCCATTGTTGCAGTATGAAGCGTACTTCTTTAGGGGGTTGTATTGAAACTGTCATGGTACCTATGTTTATAACAGCTTTCATATCCCTAAGACCAGGAGATCCTAGGATAACATCCCAGTCTTTAAGAGCGGCCACAAGCATGGTTCGTTCTTCAAGATATCCTAGCCAGTCGAGCTGAACTATGATGTAATGAGTGAGAGACCCTCTCGACCCTTTCATAGTCATCTGCAATGTGACAGGTGGATTCATCTTATGCAGGGGGATCTTATGCAGTGTATAAAATGTCAAACTGATAAGATCTGCACCTGCAGTTTGTTGATCTACCAAGGTCTTCACAGTTTGATTATTGACTTTGATAGTCACAAGTAGGTGTTTTTTAACTGAGTCTAGGACCGGTGTGGCCCCTAGACCTTTCATAGGTGGTAGAGCAGCTTTCTGGACAATAGATTGAGCTGCGGTCTTAATCTTGGATGGGGGTTCCTCGTCAAGAGTGCCTGCTGCACTCGATATATTTTGTTTCCTATCTGGGCAATCCTTCAGAAGATGACCTGATTTCCTACACCAAAAGCATGCTCCTTTCTTAGTGAGGTCATTTCATTCTTGTTGCGTAAGCTTAGTGAATCGAGAAGTGGAAGGGGTAGGCTTTCTGTTCCTATCAAACCTGTGATTAGGTTTGAAAGAGGAATTCGAGGGTACCATAGGTATGTAGGGCTTGGATTGCGGACGAGGTCTTTAGTGAGGTCTGGAAGAACTATATGCAGAATGCTTGTTGATCTTCCTGACGGAATCGTGGATCTTACACTGTTCAATAAGCTTGTCCCATTCCATATCTTCATTTATGAATGGTCGAACAGCTTGTAGAAGCGGTGCATTCATAGCTTCGAGCAATTGGTGGTAACATTGCCAATTTGAAATTCGTGGTAGTTGCATTTGATATTGCTTGATCTTGTTTGCAATATCCTGAATAGGCAGTATTCTGCCATTGCGTGTTTGGCGTATTGCTTGGAATTCGTTCCAGAGCGTTTCCTTGCTAGTGAAGGGGATACAATACTGTCTGAGAGCTTTCAAGAATTCTTCAACTCCCAGATGCTTTGTATCTTCATTAGCTCTAAACTGTGTGTGAAGCATCTTAGTACCATCTTTCAGATGCATTCCCACCCATATCATAGCATAACTACTCTCGAGATCCATCTCTGCAAGTTCGAGATGATCTCTTAAGTCTCTAACCCAAGCATCAAAGACAGCAGCAGTCTTGTAGATACCTCTGCCATTATTTGTTGCCAATTTCGGTAATTTCAAGCTACTAGATCCTAGCGTGGAACTACCGGAGGTGCGCCTAGTATCTGCAGTCTGGGATCTCCTAGATCGACCCCTGGGAGTGCCTCAGTTATCAGGCAATGACATACCTGAGTCAAAAGAGGATGAGTCATCTGGGGGGTCACCACTAGGTGGTAAGAATACCCTTCTTGGTGTACCCCCTGGCGGTGGCTCATCATGAGTCTGTTGAGGTAGGGGTGCCTGTTGTGACGTATTCTGATTTCTGGAGTTCAGGGTAACATCTGGCGTGTTCTGAAACCCAAATAGTGTAGGTCCTGATCTAGCTGAGCTACTTGGAAAGTTTGCAGGGTGTTGCATAGGCAACGAAGCTGCAGGGGTAGTCGACGTAGGAGCAGGCTGAGCTGGCGTGGGATTGCTGGTCCCAAATAGACTTGTACTAAGTCTCGGAAGTCCTAATGCACTTGCAGTCCTGGATAGGTATCCAGCAGGTTTCTTAGGAGCGGATCTGGAAGCTGGATATGCATCGGAGAGTCGTGAGGGCTTCCTTAGTGTCTTAGGATACATTTCTGCCATCGAAGACATTGGATTATCCCTAACTAAGTCGTTGATAGTTGCAGTGAGTTGAATTAATCCTTCTGGTGAAGGGTCCATCATAGGAGCCTTTGAGTCCCATTTCTGATGCAGATTGGTGAGCTTATAAAATAGCTCTGCCAGCTGCTTTGCCTCATCATCTGTGGGAGGACGATCGGGCGGATCGTCTACCCATTCCTGTTTGGGTTCTGTGTGAGTTGGAGTGGGGTGAATAACTTGAATCTCGGGTGTCTTTCCCTACTGAATCTGCGGAGTAGTCACAGGATCATCCTGTTCCTCGTATTCTTGTTGTGCTTGCTCCTGAAGATACTGATTATTAGGATTGAGTGAAGGTTCTCTCGTGGGCTGCCTAGAAGTATTTCTAGATGCAGTTCTTGATGGGTGTAAGGAAGGTTGCTTAACCATGGGAGGCATTTCCAGATTCTGTCCAGACAGTCTTCGACTGGACCTGGTATCTTGTTCCGCTGACATGTTGCTGTTCTGATATTCCTGCATTCGGATAGAGGTGCTAGCGTGGGGATTCTGCTCGTTGCTTGAGCTATGCGGTTCGACATGCTGCAGGATAAGACTGTAGAAGTGACGGTCTGTATTATTCGGAATACTAGTACTGGCCACTGAGAGCTCTGTTCTGTACGTACGACAGGCGAGTCGAGACACTGAAGTCTTCTGTTGTCCTGAAGGTCGACGGTTCGAAACAAACCTAAGAGTGATCAATCTTAGGGGAAAAGAAGTTATACTTGCTTAATGTAGGTCAAAAAAATGTAAATGGTGGCCTATTTAGACAGCGAGTACCCAGGCCAGCTGCATACTACTAACTATCCAAGTAGGTACGTATCTAGAGGTTCTGGCTAATTGCACAAGAGTAATGAGACAGGAGCTCGAGATAGAGAAAGTTCAAAGAGTTCGATAAGTTCGGGAATAAAGAAGTGACCAGAATAGCGAGTATTGATTGTTACTAACTATACTGACAGGTCGGAAATTCAGTGGAGAAGAAAGGCATACTGGAGCGTGGAAAACAGCCTCTTTAATAGAGAACTGGAACGTCCAAATGCGGAAGTGCAAGACTCATACTTGATGAGTCCAACAGCAATCATAATGACGCAGTTATTATGAGCAATACAAAGAGTCATAAGCAAATAACAAAAACGTCATCAGGAGCGTAAGCTGATGTTGAGATAACAACATGAAACCTAGGCTCCAGCCTGGTATACAAGATGACTCATAAAGACTCAAAAAACCCGACAATTGCTCATACTTGCTTAATCAAGTCATGACGCAATTATAACGCTGTAAGAAAGGCGTAAACGTATGGAGATAAGCAGAAATAACATGATAAGAAATCGGGGAAAACACAGATTCCTTATACGTATCCACCTCATATCACCAGCCTCATCCACCTCATATTACCAGCATATTCACCGTGATATGGCCTTCCCCTCATATCGCCAGCCTAATTCACCCTGATATGAGATTTTACCATGGTAGGGGGATATTCACCGTGCAAGGGCATATTCACCGCGCTAATTCACCTCATGTCACCAGCCTAATTCACCTTATCTCACCAGCCTCAACTACCTCATATCATCAGTCTCATACACCTCATATCTCCAGCCTCATCCACCTCACATCACCAGCATATTCACCGTGATATAGCCTTACCCTTATATCGCCAGCCTAATTCACCCTGATATGGGATTTTACCATGGCAAGGGGATATTCACTGTGCTAGGAGCATATTCACAGCCCTAATTCACCTCATGTCGCCAGCCTAATTCACCCCATATCACCAGCCTAATCTACCTCATATCGCCAGCCTAATTCACCTCATATCACCAGCCTCATCCACCTCATATCACCAGCCTAATCCACCTCACATCGCCAGCATATTCATCGTGATTTGGCCTTACCCTTATATCGCCAGCCTAATTCACCCTGAAATGAGACTTTACCTAGGAGTGGGATATTCACCGTGCAAGGGGCATATTCATCATCCTAATTCACCTCGTGTTGCCACCCTAATTCCCCTCATATCACCAGCCTAATCCACCTCACATCACCAGCCTAATCCACTTCATATCGCCAGCCCAATTCACCACATCTCGCTAGCATTTTCACCGTAATATGGCCTTACTCTCGTACTGCCAGCCTAATTCATCTTACATCGCTAGCCTACTTCACGTCGCCAGCCTAATTCCCATCGTCAACTATATTCACATTGCCAGCCTCATTCACCATCACATACTTCCATGATATCAGCAGGTGCCCTATTGGCCCATACAATCTATATATACAGGGCGTAGGCAAAAGAATCAGTGACCTGCCTGGAATATTAAGTGACCTGCCTGGACAATATTCCAGGCAGGTCACTGATTCTTTTGCTCACGCCCTGTACTAGGCCAATTAAATTTCTACTAAGGCAATTATTGGTAAAAGGGTAATTATACTGGAGTGTCAAACAATTTCGCCCGATGTCATTTAGCATTGCTAGTTTGTCCACTTCACTTGGTGACCTAGAGTATGTGTATATTTCTCGTGGAGCTACATAAGACATTCAGACCGTTGGTTGGCCATCTAGCCTATTCATAGTCGGCAATCTACTGGCTGTTTTGCAAACTTAGAATTGCTTGTACTAGCAGCTAAGCTGCACTGTTGTAGTTTAATTGGATAGCTTAGGTATCATTTGATCTAGATCTGCAGAATCAACTTCTGAAGCATTCCCTATTGGGAAGTGACTACCAAATAGGGTACTAGACTAGTGACACCTACTAATTCTATACGTATATTTCTGGTGGGGCCTGGGCTGCATAAGACATTTATATTATTGGTTGGCCACCTAGCCTATTCACAGTCGGCAATCTACTGGTTATTTTGCAAACTTATAATTGCTTGTGCAAGCAGCTAAGCGGCACTGTTGTAGTTTAACTGGATAGCTTAGATATCATTTGATCTAGGTCTGCAGAATCGACTTCTGCAGTATTTCTTATTGGGAAGTGACTACCAAATAGGGTACTAGGCTACTGACACCTACTATTCCTATCTATTGGTATACCATGTCAGCTATTACAGCTTATAATGGCTATGATCTTTCGCAATTGAATAGGTTGCAAACTTCAATTCTCGACATAGCTTGCTTCTACCCTATTCATTATTTACTCCTATTATTTGTACTGGTGCAATTGAAGTAAGCTTGTAAAATAGTTTATTTCTTACTTCCACAAATACAATGTCTACTACAGCTACCACTTCTACTCAAATAGCCAAAGCCTTTAAGATATGGGCAGAGTCTGATGATAACAACAACCAAGCTCACATTGAGATTGATACAATAATGAATATGTGTCAATTCTTGCCTCTCCTCATACCAAACCTCCACAGAAAATTTCAGATCCATGAGAAAGACAGAAATGGTCAAATATTAGATCTTATGCTACTAGAACCTATGAGCTAGTAGATAGAAAGTTATAGAGAAAGGCAGACAACAAATATCCATCCTGGTAAAATCTTTGTACTGTCTTTTTAAGTGAATTATGACAACTGATGCGGGAATCATAGGCCAGTTGTTTGTTTAGAGCAAGCATATGAATCAATTATGGACTGCTATTACCATTATCAGCATACTGAAATTACAAAAACCTTTAAGTTAGCCAAACAACGATTTTTTGGCATCTCTCAAAAGGAGGTTAATTGGGTAATAAACAATTGCAGTTTATGTCTCTAGAAGCAGCCATCTAAGTCACGACCTCCATTGGAGCCTATCATATCTGGCTATACATTAGAATGGGTACAAATTGATTTAGTCGATATGCGAGCTAATCCATACAAAGGCTATCACTGGATCTTGCATATTAAGGACTATTTCAGCAAATATACATTTCTCTATCCTCTTCTAGACAAAACAGCAGCTGGAGTAGTAACATGCATAGTACAATAGCTTGGTATTGTTGGAATACTACGTATCCTTCAGTATGATAATAGAGCACAGTTCAAGAGGGTTTTACTAATATTACTCAGGAAATATGGCATCAAAATTATTCATAGTAGGGCAAGGCATCTACAGTCGCAAGGATTAGTTGAACAAGCCAATGAGGTTGTAAAGACTAAGTTGCATTGTTGGCTGGCTGACTATAAAGGTTAGGGCTGGAGCGATGCCCTACCAGATATTGTTTTGGGAATAAACAGACAGATTCATTCTGTAATAAAGAAGATGCCATATGAGCTTTTTTTTAATCAGGCACCTTGATGGGAAGAACGAGTTGTTGCAAGTCCAAATATCCAAGTTGATCAAATTGAGGAAGCACTTTTCAATGAGTCAGAAGAAGAGACTCTTGATAATCAGGTATAATTTGAAGCTATATATTATATTCTGGTTGACATTGCCTAATATTACTTAGCTACCACCTCAAAGAACAATATCTCAGGCTATATCACAAGAAGTACCACAGGCCTCTCTATCTCCGAGTTCTATGCCAATTGATCCAGCAATATTGAATACTCCCTCAATTATATTAACTGAAGTGGAGAGATCAATAGTAGCTGCAGTAGAAAAATCGCGTGAAAAAATAGTACAATGTTATAATAAGAAATATGCTATTGAGATCTTTGTAATAGATATACTTATTACAGGACTTATTCCTAAGGAAGACCATGGTACATTAGACCACTCTAGGCTCTATGCTTGAGTTGTTGATCAACCACATCCTGGACGATATCAACTACAAACAGAGTATGGTATTTTGTACTGGTTATATCCAACAGGAGTTCTTAATCGAGTTCCTAATCCTGAGCTTGTTAGTATGTTGTCTCTATTATTCTCATATACTTACTACAACTACTTATATTTAAACCTCTTCTAGTTTCCACCTTGGATCTTACAAGCAATACATCCATCATTATGCTCCACCGTACTACTGCCTTAGCCTCTCAAGTAACAGAGGTGCTGTTATATTGCACCTGCAAATACACATCCACTTGCCAAACCAGGCACTGCAAGTGCTTCAAATCTGGTTGCAAATGTACAAACTATTGCCACCGGCGCACACATCACTTGGATGATCAAGCTGGTTCATCTTTGAATTTGGCTGTCCCGGCGGAACATAATACCAGGACCTTAATTCCATGCCACCCAATTTCGGTACTATCTCTTTCTCCACTATCTCTTTCTTCACTTGCTCTTTCATCTGCATCTACACCATTACACTCTCCCAGCTCTGGTTCTCCTATATCTGAATCTTCTATTGTACAATTTCCTGAGGTTCTATCAGTCCCGTTAGTCCCAGGTCCTACACCTCCCATAATTCACAAGCGTCGGTTCTTGTGTCTCTCTTCTTCCATTTCCGAGTCAGCCCCGGCCCCTTCTGCAGCTCCTGCAGCCCCGGCCCCAGCTCGAGTCCTATGGAAGAGGGCATGATTTAGGTGTCAACCAGACTGGTGATTTAGTATGTTTTGTATCTCTGAAGTGCTGGATTTTCTTGCATTGTTGTTTATTTCCATATTCTATTTTTCTACTTCTCGCGACTAGATTTTTTCATATTTGCATTCATTCCAGCATCCTATCTTTCTACCTCTCACGGACTTGATTTTCTCATATTTTTATTTATTTCTACATGATATTTTCCTACCTCTGCAGCACCAGGCTTTCTGGTATTTTGCGTATTTATATTGTTCTCGTGCCCAGACTCTATACCTGCATTGCCGATTTATATCTGATTTTTCCATATTTCGGAGGTTCCAGTGTTCTCGTGCCCAGACCAATTTATTTTTTGAGTGGGTGGCTAAATTGTTATGTCGTTATATGAGATAATTATAATTCTATTAAACTATATTATTGTAGCCTGGCTATTAGCATCATTCATGGATTGGTCATACACTAGCGTCTCATTCATCAATAGGATGGACACTAGCATCCCATTCATGAATGGGTGTAAGCAATCTGTGTTTTCCCCGATTTCTTATCATGTTATTTCTGCTTATCTCCTTACGTTTACGCCTCTCTTACAGCGTTATAATTGCGTCATGACTTGATTAAGCAAGTATGAGCAATTCTTGGGGTTTTGAGTCTTTATGAGTCATCTTGTATACCAGGTGAGAGCCTAGGTTTCATGTTGTTATCTCGACGTCAGCTTACGCTCCTGATGACGTGTTCATTATTTCTTTATGACTCAAAGTGTTGCTCATAATGACTGCATCATTATGATTGATGTTGGACTCATCTGGTATGAGTCTTGTACTTCCGCATTTGGACGTTCCAGTTCTCTATTAAAGAGGCTGTTTTCCACGTTCTATTATGCCTTTCATCTTC
>Ga0307514_10005402_pt1 | contig 11431 bp, 7 predicted proteins | sample 16_EM_MG_FD_203088 | JGI IMG/M metagenome (GOLD analysis project Ga0307514, IMG submission 203088) | Populus trichocarpa ectomycorrhiza microbial communities from riparian zone in the Pacific Northwest, United States - 16_EM | ecosystem: Host-associated > Plants > Roots > Unclassified | place... | reverse complement strand
TGATTTAATTAAGCTTAATACCTTTAAATGGGCTTGGTTGAAATTTCTAAATCAAAGAGAATAAAATTCTCCCTTTTTGATATAAAACTCCTAATTCTTAAACAATTTATCCGAATCATTTAACACCACCTTCTTATATTAATGAAGCCTAAAAACTTTTGTGCCCTGAAAGGCAAATCAATATTTGTATTGAAGCTCAAAAAATCTGAAGGGATCATATCCCTAGCCATTTTTTTAATACCAAATGTATCTCATGAAAAATACAACTCTACCCTTAACTGCATGGTTAACAAGTTTCTTTAGCGGTGACAATTTTATCATTATACTACTTCAATCCACAATAATTTGTGTTTAGATGAAATGTGAAAGAGACATTGAGCTTTGTAAGTTTTTGGTATATATTTGGGGATTTATAAAGTTTCTCAAAAATGAAACGATAATTTGCTTGGCTTCAGTGGTGTTTGGCAGTGTGATAGCGGTTGCTTTTCAAAGTGTTTTTCGCTCGGAAATATATCAAAATAATATTTTTTTAAAAATCAAAATGATTTGAAAACACCAAACAAATATTAATTTAAAATAAAAAAATTTAATTTTTTTTGGTAAACACTTTTGAAATAAATAGACCCTTCAAGTATGTCGTTTGTGCAATCATGATATATATTTGGCCGAATCGACAGGAGCTTGTTTATTAGATGCCATGATTTTAAAGCTTCTTTTATCAGTCGTTTTCTTGGTGAAGCCATCGATGTTTATTGCATTTACACAATGAGAGATCATGAGTGCAAGGGGAAGGCTGATAAGGATAGGGAGACAAAACAGTAACCCTTGAATTAACCACTGACTTCATCCTCATCCTCATCCTAACTTGGCCAAGATCAGCCTTGTGGCTGTGGGTCGACCATTTTGGATCATGAGGACTGGAACAAGCAAAGTTGTCGATCCAAAGGCAAGAGAGAGCCAGCAGAAGATTCGCAAAAGGGAAAGTTGCCAAAGTCGATTTCTTCATTTCTTTCTGTCCTGGTTAGCTAACTTTATAAATATCCGAATTATGTATTCAAGCTACACCTCAAGATGATATATTTTAGCAAATTGTGTAAGGAGATTTCTGCGAGTCAATCTCTTTGATTAAGTCTATGATATAGATAGGATTCAAGTGGAAATAACGAGTAATGTCTACTCCAATCAACCTTTTATTTATTTTTTTTCTTATATATAATATTTACAATAATAGAGATTTGATACTTCATAATTAAATGATCAAGTAGTTTTTTTTGTAATTTTATATTAACGACACTAAAATGGAGTGATATGACACCTTTTTTTTTTTAATATGCATTACTGTGTTGGCGATATATAATATTTGGATGCCAAATAGCATAAAACAATTTTTGTGTTTTATTTATTTTTATTTTTTATAATTACATTCCTTCAATAATTAAAAATAAAATAAAAACTATCAATCAAGATGATCATTGTAGCCAAAGACATAGTTCATTGTAGATTGAAATAGTAAAAATGATATTTTTATTATTTTTAAACAAAATCATTTAACTAATTATTAGAGACAATTCAGTCTTTTCCATATGGTTTATTTGTTATTATTATATTAATTATGGATAAATTGGTCTTTCTACATTTTAGAGCACATTTTAATGACTTAAATACACTTAAAATAAAATAAATAAAAAATAAAACTATGGTGCAATAACTTTTAGGTCTTTTGCTACTTTAATTGCAAAGTATAATGACTACATTGTCTTTAAGAGAAAAAATAAAATGATGTCTAGTGGTATTTTTTGTATTTTCATTATAGTTTTTTTTTTTTTGTTATAATCAATTTGGATGAGGACAAATCAATCTTTTAACAAATACAAATACAATTAAAAAAATAAAAGTGGTTAGCATGTGTGATGAGTGGAAGGTGCCTCTGTTCTTTAAGTAGTGTATGCAACATCTCTTGATAGTTGAACTTCTCTTTCCACGATAGCATTGGAAGCATCGTATCATTCTCTTCCTGGAGGTTAAGCTAGTGTTCACGATGAGCAATGGTTAGGCTTCGATAGACTTCTTTTCTTTTTCTCTCTTTTTTCTCTCTCATCACTTTGTATTTTGCATTAGCCCTTCAAAAAATCACATGTGTCCTGTCAGTTTGTTTGTTTTATTAATTTTAGTTATCATTCTTTTAATTGCTATTTGTATTATTTTTAATGCATTTTGAAGTTGATTTCTTTTTCAATTTCATTCATAAGCATTTTATTTCATATAATTTTGGTATCTAATTTGGTTCTTATTTTTTTATTACTATTTTTTATCATTTATATTTTTTTTCAATTTTGCCTCAATATTTAATTTCATTTAATTTTTTATTCAATTTGATTCTCATTCTTTTTATTGCTATTTTTTTCATTTTCTAGATTTTTATTTTAATTTTCAACTTAGTCCCTCATTATTTTCATTTATTTAGTTTTTATACCAGATTTTTTCCTCATTGTTTTGATTATTATTTGTTTTCTTTTAATTTTGGATGATTAGAAATTTTGCTTCATGATTTTTTTGTATTTTTCTTCTATGGGATAATCTCGATCTCATGATCTAAGTTATAAGTTTTAAGGATTAGCTCAATTTAACTTTCGTATTTTTTTAGTTTTTTTATTTACAAATTGATTTTTTTTTTCATCCTTTGATGTTAGGTTATTGGATCTTAAGTTTCATGATTTTTTTTTTTGCTTTATTTTATGTGGGGTTATCCAGATCTCATATCCCAGGTCACGAATTAGTCAAATTAACTCAGGTTTTTTTTTAACTTTTTTAATGTTTGTTTTTCATCATTTAGTTCGCTTAAAAGTTGACATCAATTGTTTTATTCAATTTCTTCTATGCAGGGCTATCCTGGTCTCATGACTAAGCCATAAATTTAGCATGCTAACTTGAGTTAGACATTATATCGTTCACTATTGTAAACGATAATGATTCTCCAATAACATTAAAAAGATATATAGATTATAGTTTGACAATAATTAATAATTAATCAAATTCAGATATATAGATTATAGTTTTCAAAAGTCTTATATCGATGACACAGAAAGGGAGTGATATAACATCAATTTTTTTCTTTTAAAAAATAAAAAGGATCTGTGATTGATAATTTATATTATTTTTGACTTATTGTGTCTCAATTCTAAGTTGATCAGAATTCTTCAACATATCCAAAAAAATGTAATTTCTTATCCTTTTGATGTGGTACAAACACATGCAATAATTCATCTCCTGATCTTATATTTTTTATGTAAATTTATTTTAAGATTTCAACTAATCAAAATTAATATTTGAGATTGTATAATTAAAAATACAAAGAATAAATATCAAGTAAAGAATAATAAAGTTTTTTCATCAATATTATGGACTCGTGAACTAAAATTGAAAATCCTTCCGATCTTTATATTGCTCGAACACTTTTCATTGTCAATTTTTAACTTCTTCCCGTTATTGCCTCTTCTTATTGAAATTATATTATTAGACCCTAAATTTTATGATTTTTTTTATATGAGATTATACTGGGTTGCGAGTTAGTTAAGTTAACTCGGGTTGATTAGAATTTTTTTACTTTTGTTTTTATTTCACTTCATTCTTTTTTTCTAGGTCCTTTTTCTTTATTTTGATCTTATATTCTAGGTCTTGGGTTAGTCGAGTTAACTATGGTTAATTCAAGTTTTTTTTTCAACGTTTTTTTTTAAAATTAATTTTTTTTCAATTTTATTTTTTGATATTAAATTATTGGGTTTAAAGCCTTGTAATTTTTTTCGCTTTTCTTTATATTGGGTTGACTTGGGTTGTGGGTTAATCAAGTTAGTCTAAATTTATTCAAATTTTTTTATTGATTTAACTTTGATTTTTTTTAAAAAAAATTTAGTCGATCTCATATCATAGATAACATGTTGTCGAGTATGCTTAGATTGACTCATGTTTTTTTCTTCAACTTTTCTTTATTAAAATTTATTTATTTTTTTAATTTTATTATTTAATATTAAATTATTAGATCTTAAATTTTATTATTTTTTTGCTCTTTCCTTTATGTGGAAAATATAGATTATCCCGGTTTGTTATCATTGTCTCAACATTTTTTTTTAGCATTGACTACCTATCTAATAAAACCTAAACCACTTACATGAAACCAAACCGAACTGGAGCTGGCCCAATGGACCAACCAGCTTGGGTTTTAGCATTTGGGAAAGTTTTTAGAGAAGTGGGAGCATGTCTAATTAGCATCACGCCTGAATGAAAATTTCAGAACGTCCTATGGAGGGAAAGGACTGCTTTCTCAAGAAGAAGAAAGAACGCTACAGAACGTAAAAAGGTACATTAAGTATGATATTACCAGTCGTAAAGCTAGGAACCCTTGCTCTCAAAACATTTTGCAAGCCCATTGCTAATCGTCTCAAGAAGGAAGCAGGGTTGCACCCTAAGTTCCGTCACTTCATCATCAACATGGCCCAGGTTTTCTTTTTTCTTTTCTTTTCTTTTTTTCTTTTCTTTACATTTTTAAGTTATTTGCTTTATGGGTTTTGTCTAAAAATTTGTTCTTGTTAATGGCATACCTTTTCTTTTCTAATTTTTATTGTTTTTTTTTTTTTTGCATTAATAGTGTTGGTTGGTTGCTTGATCACTGATACTGTGTTTCTAAATAATGGGTTGGTCTTGAACTTGGTAAATGTAACTTCATCAAATTAATTGATTGGAGGTTTCTGTCTAAAAATGTGTTCTTGTTAGTGGGGTACCTTTTGTTTTCTGGTTTATTTCTTGGTTTTGTTATTAATACAGGGTTGATGGTCTTGAACTTGGTGTATAGATTCATTAGTGGTACTACAACCCTGTTGCGTAAGCAAGGTTATGTTGTTAAGTGTTGCTCTGTTAAGATTTGATTCACTCTAATCAATGCCAGATCATTTGTAATTGTGGCCTTTATTACATTCAGTAGGTAATCACTGTAATACATACATGCTATGGCCATTTTCATTGTGTACTCTGCCTGCCTGCCTCCTATAGCATGGAAAGTTTTTATCCATTCAAGGTTGATTCTTTTCTCTTACTTTACGGGCTGGGAATCCACATGAAATATGTTTACCTCGCGTGTGTCTCATGATTAGGTGGAAACGTTTTTGTTGTTATGCTGAAGAAATTATGATTGTCTATGTTTGCAATGAAATGCGATGTTAAGCTGAAAATCATCATCTATTTTTGCACTGCGCTTCATTGTGTCTTTTGTCCCCGGAAACTTGTTTTGTTGTAATTCATGATTTCTCTTCTCTTGTTTGAAATAAAGAATGTAAGAAATATGTTCATTTTGTGACTGAATCAGGCAAATCATAGATTCACAACAAAAATGCAAAGACGCATTTATGGCCATTCAGTTGATGCTGTAATACGACCATTGGATGAGGAGAAGGCTGTCCAAGCTGCTGCAGATCTTACTGGGGAACTCTTTGTGTTTTCGGTACTAGCATTTCCTGCCTTTATTGTTTGTGTAATTTGGATCTGAAAAATCAAGCATATCCATGGTAGGAAAAGTTTATTGTATGTGTGTTTTGTGTTTGTATATGCTTCCTATACATGAATGAGTCTGAGCTGCATGCTTGTGTACTGAGACTATGGAGATACTAGTTGGTTGGTTCTAATACCTCTTGTCACAACCTGTGATGTGTCTACCCTGTAAGGACTAGTCACGAGTTACAATCATTCAAATGGGCCTGGTATGATGTTGTACACACTATGGTGATAAAATAGCCTTTCTGGTTATTGGGTTATCAGAAGTTGCCAGTTGTTTTTTAATTTTAATGTTATTGTTGCTTTTAAAAAAACACATGCACATTTTGATTTACTTGACCATGTGGGTATGCAATTTCCACTATCGTAGGGCTACAGCAATTTGATATCTATGCCATAATGTGTGAATGCACCAGGAGGCTTGTTATACTCATTTTGGGCTCATTTCAGTGAAGACTTTTTGTTTCCTAACCTTTCTGTGAATGGATCAAAGAAATGAAACCAGTATAGTTTCAAATAAAATTAATCATTGACACCTGTTTACTACATGCAGTGGTGAAGCTAGAAATATTTTTTAAGTGGGGGAATATTTTTTCATTGACAAGAAAAAAGAAAATTGATGCATTTTTATATGGAACTATGTGAAAAGATAAAAAAGAAGGACCAATGGGAGAAGTTAGAATTCATGTAAAAGGACTTGGGGGGGGGGTATTATTTATGCATGCGTATGATCATAGACGATGGAAGACAGCCCAAACAATTGAAAGATTGGGCTTTAACTTATGTTTTTGGTTTTAATTTATATGAACTTTTAGTTGAGGTTTATTAATTTGGCTTTATTTGTTGGGTTTGATTTAATTATTGTTAGGTATTTTATTTAGTTGGTCATAAGCCCAATCGCTTGTTCTAGTTAGGGTTTTAGTATTAATACCCTACTTTTCTAAATGTTAAGGAGTTTTGATGATTAATGAAAATATTGCAAATTTTGTATATCTCCAATCCCCTTTCTTTTTTTTCTTTACTTTCTCTTCTCAGCTTCTTCTCTAAAAGTTTCTTTCTTTTCTTGTTTTAATTCTTATTATTTATTGTCCTGCATCAATTGACCCCTTGTCCATAATGTAGATTCGCCCCTGACTACTTGTAAAGGCAAGTTGGAAGCCGACCTGTGGGTTTGCACCAAATTTGCTATTGTCGTACCTATAATATTATCAGCCTGAGAAACATTGTAGCTGACCCCTGTCCAGAAGTCAATTTGACCTTCATCTATGTTATTTTCATGATGATTTTTGAATGGTCCTGCTGAACTGTACAAACTTACTTTTCTATAAGCTGGCTAAACATATATAAACATTATCAGGTTGCTGGAGCTGCTGTTATTTTCGAGGTGCAAAGAAGTTCCAGATCTGAAGCTCGAAAGGAGGAGAAGCGAAGACAGGAAATTGAGGTATACAATAAGCTATTCCTTGATTTAGCTTATTGCTAGTTTATTTTGAAATTACACTATTCACATTCTTAGGCATCTTTTAAGATGCTTCCTCTTATTATACTTTGCTCGTTGCGTTTTCTATTCTTTTTTGCTTCTTGCCATTTTGGAGGATAGATGGTTGAGAAGAGATGGGATATAGTGGATATAGGGTGTACCATCTCTTGTATAGATAAAGGGATTGCTGGTACCATGAAGACTAGGATGTAGAAAGTAATGGATGCCTTTGTAAACATTGAAATATTGGTGGAGGTATTCGTATAAAAAATATAGGGCCTAGCTGATTTTGTAATGATTTTTTTTTATCTGCAGTTTTTCTTTGTGACTGATGTGGAGTATCTTGATGGCTCATTGCACAGAAATGCAGATCTTTTATGTTTTGTCAAGTTTTGAAGTGATTAAAATACATCTTAATTTTTCTTATACATGCAGTCTTGGTTTCTTTTTCTTTTCTTTTTTCTTTTTTGGATAAGAAGGAAACTAAAGCAAAGAATTACAGTGAACACAAGCGGGGGAATGAGAGCCCTGAAACATGGGTAGACTTCTAATAATTGTGACAATTTATTGTTGCCATTAACTTTAGGAATATACAGACGTTAAATCCCCTGTCTATTTGACTTTAGAACTAAGTTTCTCCTACTATCTGTCACAGGCGATGATGCAAAGAGATGAAGAATTAGCAAAAGAAATTCAGGTTCTCAAACAGAAGCTTGGCGAGGTGGAACAACTTGCTAAACGACGAGGTCCTGTTGGGTTTTCCCATTTCAAGGACGGCCATGCTACTGAAGATGGAAATGGAAAGCCAACTTGATCACTCAAAAACTAAGTAGAGCAAGAAGTTTACTGGAAGAACTGACCTAACTTACTTTGCACCCTTGCCCCTCGCTAGGGAAAGTATTTTTCTCCTTGCAATACACTTCATATTTTCTACGTTGGCTGAACTTCAATTCCTTGATCTATTGCGTTTCTATATAATATTCCTAGCTTCTTTGCGAAAAGGTTATACTCGGTTCCTCAAGTTTTCTGTTTGCTTTTACAGAACCCCGACAATACTCGAGAACTGAATACTTTGTACAAAAGCTTCAATTAACTCATGCGACCAGACATCAAGTGCTTATGAAGTTTCCAATTCTCAAATCGACAGAATCATATACTAGTGGATCTAGGTCCCATTTATGGGTGAAAATCAATTACATATGCTTTGTGTTTATGCTGGACCATCTGCATATTCAGTTTCTGTTGTAATTTTTCAGATATATACATACCAATAGGTCTGGTCTTCAATGGAAATTCTATCCTGATTATGCTTTAACCAAGTATTGAACAAATTTCTTTGAACTTCCTGTGCTGCAATCTAAACTAGTAATTGATATGCTGGGCCTTGAGTAAGGTGAGACTAACCATGCATTTTGATCATTTTCGAAATAATCTTCAAGGAAAAGCATGAAATAATAATCTCCTTTATGTCAAACTTTATTATTAATTATTCATTGCCACTTTTATAGGCATTTTGAATGCAATAATGGTGTTTTATTAAATTTTGAAAATTATTTTTTTTTAAATTAGTATTTTTAAGTTTTTAAATTGTTTTGATGATGTGAGGATGTTAAAAATAATGTTTTTAAAATAAAAAAAAAAGTTATTTAGATGTATGTTGATTTCAACTTTCTCTTTTTTTTTAATGGAAAACTATTAAATTATTAAAAAAAACATAAAAGAATTAATGAATTCACTCTAACTCCTTTCAAACAATATTTTATTTTTAATCTTTAATTTTTTTTTCTTTTGGTTTTTTTTATTTAGTTGTTTATTGGAAATTGATCATCTTTATTTGTTCCTTCTTGCTTTTTTATGGGACTATTGTAATCTTAGCAAAATGTCCCGTCATTTTCTTGGTTCTTAATTTTACAGAAATCTATTTGATTTTGTTGTTCGTGCAAAATTGAAAGTATGAGAAACAAAATTAAAGAAGAAAAAGAAAGGCAACCTTATTATAATTTGTTTTTTTAAAAAAAATTGTTCCATTGCCTTTTTACTAAATTTTATCCTGGGGTTTTGCAAAGGTTCCTATTTGATCCCTTTTAACTTAGGGATCAAATGTTTTAGTTCAAGACTTAACTTTTTTTTCCTCTATTTTAATTCATGGATTAAGAGATAAAAAGAGAAAGTGATGCAAGTGGAAACACAATGAAAAAGTGGCGGCCACAAAAAAGAAAAAAGACTAGTTGAATTCGAGTTCAAACACAAGGAACCTTAAAAACCTTATTTATTTTTTAAATAATAATATGATCAAAGTGATCTTCTAAAGAGGTTTACAATGGCTTTTATAGGCTAGAAAAACTAACCTAGACTAGAAAACAAAACAAGAATCCTAAGTCATAAAAGAAATTAACATAAAATCTAAAAATAACTAATAATTCCAAAGATAACTAGGAAAATTAGCAAACTTGTCCCAAAAAAAAACACCAAGTTCTAAAATGTTACTATAAAAGATTCGATGGTCCATTCAACAACATAGTTGCTTTCCTAGGGAAAATAGTATGTAGAATCACCTGGGAATTTTTGTTCTTAATCCAATGATTGGATTTCCTGTTCTTGCAGTTTTAATGTACTAACCAAGCCTAACAGTTCCAAACCTTTTTTTGAGTCTAGATATGTCCCACTAATCCATAAAAAAATATCTTAGGTTATCTACATGGCCTGTTTTGGTCAAATCCCCATGTAATAGTGTCATATCATTACCTGAATGCTCAAAACCTTTCGTTTTTACAAGTCAGGCTACATCCTATCTTGGTCCCTGGTTTAAGAGATGAGAGAGAGAGTCACTAGAAAAGGATGAAGGAGAGAGAAAGTTATCAGGAGAGCAAGTTTTAGCCATAAAATATTCATTTTTGGTGTTAACGGGTTCCTTTACGACTAGAGAAGTTCTATTGATGTGTTATTTGACGTTAATCTTGCCTGAAAAAATAGATCGAGGTTGGGGAATGTTTTTGAAATAGGGTTGATTTTGTGTTTTTGGACTAATTTTTTTCAAGTTTAAGACCACAAATGAGTTTTTTAAAGCCTCTAGAATGCTTTTTAGGTGTTTTCATGTTAAAAACTGGTTGGAAAATAAGTTTTGAGGTCTAAAAAGTTGAACCCTGATTTCTTGATCACCACTATGGTGATCAGAAACTGGATTTCTAAACAACACATCATCTATCTTTTTTTTAAAAAAAAAAACAAATAACATGCAACAAAAAAAAAAGAAATCAACATAGACGCACGTGCCTAGGTTTCCAAACCTTGGCTCACTAAGGCTTTTGGGTTTCTTGCTAGGGCTAGAAGCACTTGACCTTATTTTATTTTTTTTCATTTATTCTTTGAAGTTTTAATTCAAATATTTTTTTATGATTTTTTTAGTTTGCATTAGCTTTTTTATTTGAATTTTAATTAGGATCGTCCCTCTTATTTTTTTAGATTGTTAATGGTTTAATAAAAAATATATATTTTAAAAACAAGTTATTAAATCGGTAAAGATTATGATCTAGGTCATAATTTGGGTAGATTAGCCCAAGTTTATCCAAAATATCATCATCTTAGTATTTTTTTTTATTAAAAAACATTAAATGAACATCGTTTTAATTTTTTTTAATAAGCAAATCAGGTTTTGGCCTAGTCAATCGAATCATTGGGCCACACCTTAAAACTTGGGTCCACATAGAATATTGTGGTATTAATAATTTTTTTTTAAAAAAAACAATGTCTATAATTTTTTTAATTAAACTTGGTTTTGACTATATCGATTAGGTGATGGTTGGACCTGTCATATTAATTGGGTCACTTTAATTTAATTTCTACATGATACATGATCTAATTTAAAACATAGGGTAACCTCGAAGTTGATCTATGCAATTTAATGAGATAAAAAAAATTTAATTAATCAAATTATTTTTTGTTTCTATATAAAGAATTATACTCTTAACAACTTGTTAATGTATTTTTTTTCTTCAAAAATCCACTATTAACTTGGTATTGAAAACCATGGAATTATCCATTCCAATCAATGTCATGTTCTTTCTTCCTTTTCTCATCAAATTGTTTTGTTGTTGGATATATTATCTCATCAAATAAGGAGATAAAAGAACATTAATTGAATAATGTTAATTTATCATAGAATGAGCAATTTTTTAATAAAATAATAGTCTTGGTTTTCTTTCATAAATAATGATTTGATTTTTATTAATTTCTAAAATAATTTGAGATTTTTTCTTTATTTTTTAATGAGCTCCATAGTTTAAATTTTTTTGTATATAACTCGGATTTTAATGCATATTCTACTCTTTTTAAAAGATATTTGTATTTATATTTTTAAATATGAATGATGTTTGATTTCAGCAAATTAGTTTAAAATACAATCAATATTTT
>Ga0307514_10005401_pt1 | contig 11436 bp, 7 predicted proteins | sample 16_EM_MG_FD_203088 | JGI IMG/M metagenome (GOLD analysis project Ga0307514, IMG submission 203088) | Populus trichocarpa ectomycorrhiza microbial communities from riparian zone in the Pacific Northwest, United States - 16_EM | ecosystem: Host-associated > Plants > Roots > Unclassified | place... | reverse complement strand
ATGTGTGCTGCATAAGCTAAGTTTAGTTTCAATTCTAGACATTATGTTTTCAAATTGCTAGTTGAATTTACATTTCAATAAATTAAAGTTTTCTAAATTAATTGATAGTTATAAAGTTAGTGAAATTGTAAGTGAAATTACTCATAACATTCTATCTCTAACAATAATTTTCTTAGTTGTGGAGAGTTTTATTTATGTTTTTTGTATAGGAATTTTCAAATGACATACTTATTCGTTCAAAATTATTAAAGATTATATAAGCTTTTAGTGTCAAGTTAATACATTACAGAGTTCTAGGTTGTTATATAAGGATATCTACAAAGGTGTACTAACCATTCTAAGTTGTATGTGAATATCTCTATAATAATTGAATATTAGAACCCGATACTAATTAAGAAGTCTATCAGACTTTCTTAACATACAAGAAGACATACTTTTCATGTTTAGTTTAAGACTTTTTTTTCCATGTTTTGTATTTTTTTTGTTTTACTAGGGTTAGCAAGTATGCACACATACACTTGTAATGTATCAAAAACACATCAATTCTAATTTAAATACTCATAGCAAAAGGACAAAATATTTTCTATCGAATTATCCTTCTTCTTTTTTCTCCTTCTTATTGTTCTTTCAATTTCCTTGATCTTATATGGTATCAGAGCTTTTTCTTAACAACATTCTTGACTTCCTCATATGATCTCTCTTGCACATTTTAGTAATCAAGAACAAAACCCTACCTCTCCCTACTAATCGACCACCAAACTACAATAACATTCTCATTGTTGTCACTTCAAAATGCTAACCATTATATTTCTCTAAAACTAATGAATGAAATCTACTTGTTCTAAAAGGCTCAAATCAAGTGTGTATTTATTGGACAAGGCTTGTATGACTTTATTGATGGACCAAAACCATGCCTACCAACCCCTTTATCATAGAGCCCAATATTGATGAGGAGGCCTAGTAAACTTCCTAATCATAGAAAGAGATATGCTTTTCTTATTTTATATTTTTATAGTTCTAATTTGAAATATATTTTTTATGTTTTGTATTTTTATTGTCTGTACTAGAGGTAGCAGATATATATAGACTTGTAATGTATTAAAAACACATCAAATCTAATGCATATCTCTTATTGGGATTAAAGATTAAAATGAAGCTGAGCTTGTAGATGTGATTAAAGTTTTTGAACTATCTTCTCCATGAGATGACTGTTGTTACTTATTTTTGGGTTCCCACACAAAAAATAAAAAAAAATAATAATATATATATATATATATATATAATAATATTCGGAAGGAATCCAAAAATAATAGGAGTGAAAAAAGGATGCTGGATCGCCCATAAAATGGCTAGGAATTGGTTGAGGAGGTTCAAAAATACAAGAATTGAAATTTGACATTATATTTGAGAGCCCTGTTGACAAGAAAAATTCAATTTGAGGAAGAAAAGTCCAAAATCAAATATTTATGGACTCAATTAAATTTTATCTAAGGTTTAATTGAATTTATGAAGGGTTTGATTGCAAGAAAATTTAATTTTGAAGTTAATTTAGGTTTTTATTTGAAGAAATTAAAGTTCTAGGGTCCAATTATATTTTTGAAGAGTTGATTTGGTCAAATCAGGGGTTTAATTGCATAATTATTGAAGTTTAATGGCCGATTAGGGACTTAATTGAAACAATCCGAAACCAAGGATCAAACCAGAAAAGACGCTAAAATCAAGGGATCCAATTACAATTTTTCTGGGAGGCTTGATTACAAAATTGAAAAACATTCAATGACCAAATCAGAAGTATTTATTTGAATTTTGAAACGGCACCGTTTCTTGGACACAATTCATTGTCTCTTCCATGCAGCCGTTTTCAGCAGTAATGGCTGAGGCATTTTTTGCAGCATGGCGTCCGTTATGGAGCATGCTTTAAGGTTGTGATCCCTCTACATGCAGTTGACAAGCCGGCCATTACCAGCACAAGGCTCTCTCTGGCCTATAAAAGCAGGAGAAGAAGACTGAACCGAAGGGGGAAGAAAAGGAGAGGGAACGAGACAGTGAGGGGGGAAAAGGAAGAAAACAGAGGGGGAAGAGGGCAAAAAGAAAAAAGAAAAAAAAACACAAAAAAAGGATAAGAGAAAGAGTGGGAGCATAGGGGAAAAGAGCAGGGGAGAATCCAGAAAGGGACGAACGAAGAGAAGTGAAAAACAAAAGGCACACCCTCGGCTTCTTCTTCAGTAGCAGTTCCAAAGCTTCATCGACTACTTTAATATAAACCGAGCATTTAAGAGAGAAAACCAGAGGCAGAAGCTAAAGAGAATAACGAACAGCTGACAGAAGGAAACACCAGAGATCAAAAGGAGAAGAACCAAAAAGAAGCAAACGAGGAAGGAAAACAGAGGCTGGTGCCTCTGCACGGGGAAGAAAAAGAAAAACTGCAGCAAACACTGCCCGCCACCGTCATAACCACCGTGAGCCATCGTCGGCTTCCTCTCCACTGCCACCAGCATCACTGTGAGCGTACGCCATTACCATCGTCTTCGACATCGTTTCTGCCACCAGGTTTGTTCTCCTCGGCTCTGATCATGCAATTCCATTTTTGCATTTTACTGTTCAAGTGAATTATAATTCACTTGAACAGTACCATTTGCATATATTATTGAGCATGCACGCGTGAGGAAGCTCACGCGTGCCTTTTGTTTTTCCAGTCGGGTCACTGGCTGGTTAGGCCTGCTGGGTCCAGCCCAGCTACATGGGCCGAGCTAGACCCAGTCCCAAAACAATTTCCAAAAATCTTTTTAAATTTTTTTATGATTTTCTCGTATATTTTTTATTGCATTTTGATCGATATTGGTTTATATTTTTATACTGTAAAAATACAAATCCGGTATTAAAATACCTGGTTTTCGTCAAAACAAAAAACAAAAAACAAAAAACAAAAAAAATAAAATGTTTTGTTTTCATACATACGGCTAAGTCTCTCAAAAAATAAAAAAATCATATTGTACTTTCATACAACAAAAAAAATTTCAAAAAATATGTATTAGCATGCATTTTGGCTTTAATAACTAGTTTATTAAAGTCACGAGAACAAGGCCAATATTTCAAAAATTCCAAAAAAATTATTTTGTTTTCTTTTAGTATCTGGGATTACGATATTATACGTAAGACGTATTCCGGATATTAAATTCTTTTGTTGATGTTCGAACGGTTAAGTTTTATCCGATAAGATAAGGATCTCCTTACCGAAAAGGACTTTTCTTAAACCATAGACGGACCAACAACTAGAAAACACGACAGACAATAAAACAATGCAGCTTACTTTAGGTAGGGCGTATTTGAGGTGCTAATACCTTCCCTTTACGCAACCAGTTCCCGTACCCGATCTTTGAGACCAGTTAGGGTTCCTAATTATCAAAATACTAGGTGGCGACTCCCATTCTATTTTTCCACTAATAAAAAATAAGAATTCCATGTCTCCCAGTATTTGCCAGATAAATAGATAAGATAAGATATGAGGGGGATGTTTTCGCCAGCGATGCCGCACACATGTAACAATGATTTTATTAGAGCCATGTTCATCTTTGAATTTGACTCAAATATTATGGTTAACTAGATAGATAAGCCATCTAATAGGCCATGGATATTTCACGAACTTTTCATCATTGCATTTAGATTTTCTTAACATTTAGGTTGTGTCTTTCTCTCATGTTTTGCACGATGCAAACCATATGGCTGATGGTTTTGAAAAATAAGATGTGACTAAAAGTTATAAATGTGTGAGATAGATTTTTCAAGTTTATTTACTCCATAATCAATTCCTCTCTTCTCATTTTGAGTTGTTCTCATTGATGTTGTTTAGGTTGTTGGTTTGCTTGATAATAACTATTAGTATAGAAAACTTTATAGCAACTGCATCCTTTGTTATTGTGTTTTTGATTATGCATTTTCCATTGGTTCAGAATAACTACTGACCTATATAGATTCATAGATTTGTTATTGTCACTTTCTTGCCTCTCTTTTTGACTTTGTAATGAAATTTATTGCTCATAAAAAAAAATGGTACTTAGAAAAAATAATTTAAATTCAAAGTTATTAATTTAAGGGAAAACTACTCTAACTCTCCTGATATTTGAGCATGATAACACTTTATCTTTGTCTTTTTAAAAGTAACATTTTACATCCTACTATTTATGTAATTGATAACACTTTATATACCGAGTCAGATGCATGCACGAACTCATTCAATGAAAAAAATTCAAAAATATTATAAATATACTGGTATAATTAATCTAATGTCAAAAGAAACTGTACAAGTGAGATATTATAGATTTACGACTTCATTTTCAAGAATTTTACCAAATACTACAAATATCAATTTCTACAGATATTCTACAAATTGGTGCGGATGGAAATTGGTGCTAGGAAGTAAGGGCACTAAAGTTTTCTTTTACTTAATTCTTTCTCCTTTATGTTTCATCTCCATTTTCTCTATGAAACTGAGCAGGGTATGAATATAACTTCTTATTCTTTTTGTATTATCCCAAACAAATTTGTATTTGGCTAATGAAAACCCGCATTGGAAAATCCTTTAATTTTTTTTTTCTTTGGATATTTCAATGATTGAGGTAGCACCATTGCTTGATTTGGCCATAAAAATAAAATAGACAGGAGGAGAACAACATAGGTAAGCTATTCTTGATCAACTTCAGTTTTTTTTTTTTTTTTGTAGAGTTAGCATTATAATATTTCTATAAAACAAATATTTAAAACTAATTAGTTCATGACATATATCATTTTATTTTAAAAATAAATATGTTTGAATAAGAATACAACAAAACTATAAACTAAGTTAATAAGAGCAACTTTTTTAAATTACATCATTCACAAAAGATAATTTAAACATCTAAATTCTTAAACACAAAAGTATATAACAATAAAGTATTAATTCTTCCAAATACATAATTTATTTAACAACAAAAAACACCTATCCATGCAATTACTTCCCGAATCAAGGGTGCGAGATATCCAGAAACACACACACACACTAGGTATGATTAAAATTTACTCTTTATGGTAAACAAACAAATTAAGAACTATAATCATTTAATGGAGTAGCTTATCTATAATATATTAATGTCTTTGTCAATCCTTAACTATGCATTATTTTCATTAACCATGAAATAATCTTCTCGACTCGCCTATTAGTTAGGACATTATTTTCATTGACCAGGAAATAATTTTTTGACTTGCTGATTCGATGACACATTATTTTCATTAACCGGGAAATAATCTTTCGACTTGCCCATTCAACAAAACATTAATTCCAATAACCAGAAAAAAATCTTTCAACTCTCCGATTCAACAGGGCATTATATCCATTATTTAGGAAATAATCTTTCGACTCGCCCATTTAACAAGGCATCATTCCACCTTTTTATCTATAATTTTACACTAAAACTACAATAAAAAAAAATTCCTTCTAAGAATTATTTGAAATAACTATTAGGTTACTTCAAAGTGTTGAACACCTACTTGGTGTCTGTGTGTGCAAAGAGATCCTCAATTGTTGATTAAGTCCTGCAGTCTTCTCTGTACCAACACAAACAACATGTCATTTATCATTCGTAACCAAATGATAAAAATCTCATTTTATTTTTAAATCGGTATGACTTAATGTTAATCACATATTCCTTGATTTAATTAAGTCCCATACCCTTTTAATAAGCTTGATTGAATTCCTTTGTCACGAAGAATAAAATTCTCTGTTTTTGATTTTTTATCTATATTAACTCCTTAATTATCCAACAATCCACTCAATTCGTTTAAAACTACCCACTCATACTAATAAAGTCCAAGTTGAAACCCTTTCTTCTTCTTTTTTCCCTCTTTTCTTGCAAAAATCATTATCCATATAATCTATCAACATCAATTATCTATAGTTTCATATAGTTTCTAAACAATTTTTATCAAAACTCTAGTGCCCCAATTTTCTTTTTTCTTTTTAGCCGACACCTATATATACAAGAAAACAAAAAAAAAATTCTTCTTCTTTTTTTGTAAATACCTTATCCATTCTATCTATTAATATTTATGAGCTTATAATTCCACACAATTTTCTAAACAGACGTATCAATTTTCAAAATACATAAATTTTTCCTCTTGGCCGAAACCAACAATAAAGGGGGAGGGGTTTTTGTTTCTTCCATTTTGAGATTAGATAATTAACCAATCATAGTTCATAGTTCTAAACATGGTTCAATCATAATTTGTATAATTTAAGTGATTAATACTACAAATCCCCAATTTTGCATAATAACAACAATTGAATTTCTTCTTCAAAACACATAATAATAACAATTTATCACTTTGAACATGCTTATTACCTTGGTTGGATAATGATTTAAGGAATGGTTGCAAGAAGAACCCAATTTCTCTTTTCCTCCTCATTCAAACATGCTTATTATCTTCATCGAAACAACCCTCCAACACTAAAATCACCTCTTGATTGACTAACTAGGTTTTAATCACCTTTAGGACAACTCTTTTGGTGTATTTTGCAAGAAATTAAGTAGAAAATCAATTAAACTCCCCCTCTCTCTTGATTCAAACCGCGGGCCAAAGAGAGAAGAAATGAGTTATTTATAGTCTAATTTGTCATATATTTGTACATTGGCCACTTATATTTTTCTATTTCTCTTTTTGCCCTAGTAATCCCCCTTCTTATAAATTTATAACATAACACCTTTTATTTTATTCAATTTCATCCTCCTTACATTACTTAGAATTGTTTTATTTAATCTATCCTCTATTTATTTTTGGATTAATAAAATAAAAATCTCTTTTATTTTCGCTCAGGTTATATTTTAACCAGGTTTTTACAAGTTAATTATAGGTTTTTATTTCTCACTCTCCAACTCCAATACCATTCTAATTGACAAAGGTCTATCCTTTCTCTTTCTTTTTATTTCCCCTTAAAGTTTCTTACCTTTCTTGCATTTTAAATTTTGGTTTTATCTTTTTCTTCATTAGATTTCCAATTACCTAATATAAAAGAGCATAAATCTACTAGAGTATTATCTGCCACTTAATATGAACCTCATCACCACGTGGTCACGTAACTCACAACAAGATTGACAATGAATCCTGAAAAGCTGAAACAAGTTTGATAGAAGTATGAAACAATAGAACCCTGTTCTAAGACACCAACACTAGTGGAATAAGAATCTTCACTCTACAAATACTAATTTTAGATAAAATTAGACACAAGACATGATTAAATGAACAATATTATTATTTTGTTGTCGTTGTTTAACTTATTAGCTTGTTTAGTTGAATAAGACTTGTATACATTTTGCTTATGTTAAGATTTTCTTATTGGCATTCTTTAGTGAATCGTGAAAATTAGGATAAATGGCTGTTGATTTTTTGATAAAGAAGCATGTGAAGTTTGTCGATGCACATATTATATCTTTTCTTAGTAGTACGAGGATTCACTACATATAAGATACCTATTATTTTGTGTTGTGTCACATGTTTTGTTTCTTGGTTTAATTTAGTTTCCATTTATGTTTTGTTATATTGTTGTTTCAAATTTATGATACATTATGAAATAGATAATGCCAATATGATCACCATCACCATCACCATCACCATCACCATGCAACAATCATTACTGCATCTAATTCATTTGTTTCTGCCAGTTCCATTGATAGAACATTATGGCACTAATAGAAGCATTGTTGCTATGATCATCACCAGTGGCGGAGGTAGGGGGCTGGCAGGGGCCCAGACCCCTGCAAGGAAATGTTTTTCCCAGCCCTTCCCTTGTAAATATTAATAATTTTAGTAAAAATAACTAAAATTTTAACTTTTTTAAAATAATTTTTTTAATTTGGCCCCCTAATTTGTTGTTCTTGCTCCGCCCCTGAATTCATCGCTACCATTTATTCTAAGCAGCAGCAGTAGCAGCTTGTCAACTCACGCCTACACTATTAAATTTGTCACTACTAGTCATAAGTGCGTATAATCTTCAATGTAGAGCTCATCTCAACCTGCCAGTTATATTATTGTTGAATGTTTTCACTTTATCATTGACCTATTCCTTTCTCTTATTAATAATTTTATGTTGATTGTTTATCTCAATTTTATTCTTATTGAATACTAAATAAATTCTTGAACTTGTGATATTTTCTCTTTTAGTAATTATTATTATTGCGTAATGAAATTTGTATTCAATAAACTGAAACTAACCTCAAATGAGTTTAGTTAGCAATCAAAAATTGAAATATTTTCTTCTTTTTCTAAAATGATTATGCATCTTCGCATTCTTGGTTTTTGTTTGTTTTATCCTTATTTCTGTGTGTTTTGCTTGGATGGTGTTGGGTAATGGGATGAAATTTTAATACCCATGTTGGGATCAACTTATATAGTTTCAGATGATAATGAAAAACTTGCAATCTTTGGTGGCACCAAGCGCAACTAATAGTGTGAAACTACTTTAACCTGCTAGACTAGTTGGCCTTGGCCACATATATGGACATTGTATTTCAATATCTCAGGGGTGTGTCAGTGGTTATGGACCTTGCAAATAACTATAGGTTTTCAAAGTTCAAGAATTTGGGCATGGTTGCAAAGGACTGAAGCATATGTCTTCTTATGGGTTGTTATTTCCTTATAGTGATTTATTATTAAAGTATGGAGTCATGGAGATTGGAAACCATGCAAGATTGGAGATGGTATAACAATTTGCTCAGAATGAACATCCCTTGTCAAGGTTGCGGTGATGTCTAGGCTACCATGTTAATTGTTTCGTAAGTTTCAGGTTGTTTTGTAAAAGAATGAACTGCTAGTTGAAAAGCGTTAAGAGCCTAATTGAGAAGAGAAGAGAAGAGAAGAGAAGAGAGAGAGAGAGAGAGAGAGATTGGTGTGTCTCCATGCTGGCTATAACCCGTAATTATTAAACTTATCAATGCTGATTTGAACCCACTTACTTAAAATATGAGATGATGTGAAACTACTTGTAATGAGACCTAAAACTTAATTGAAATAAACCTAAATAATATTGAATGAACCCCAAACATTTAAAAATAAAGGTTTTTTATGCTGTCACAAATAACTAAAGGGAAATAAAAGAGATAAGTCTGATTTCCCTAGTATAAAAAGATGTTATAACTGAAATAAATCTTCATTGTAACTTTAAGAAGAGTTTTCACCTCTAGATGTCTCAAATAGACTAGGAAAATCTGATATGAATGTGGAATTAATTATGTCGCCTCTTGCTTTTCCTTGTAATACTTGGACAATAATAAATACAAATATCTTCATTTGTTGCTGCCTTATTAGTTTCCTTCCTAGATTAGAAGAATCATTAAATAATCTTTCATAGCTTAGGAATCAGACCTGACCGAAATCTTCCCTTGAATTAATTAGAGATTATTTGCTGACATTGAATCCTTATAACATTAAAAAATATTGCCCAAACAAGGCTGCCATAGAGGCGGATATATCATGCATATGGTTAACATGGATTAGGCCTTTCCTGCACTTAGATTAGATGGACTAAAACCTTCTTTTGATGCTACAATGAACCTCCAAAACCAGCCTTAGCCAAAAACTTTGTAACAAACTCATTCATTGTCTTTTTTAATGCTTTTATCTTCGACCTTGTGATTGAACCAATTGAAACATGTTATGGATCCTTGATGGTGTTTTTCGGCAAAATTGCATCACCACTAATAAGGAAGCTCAATCTTAGAAGGATGATATAATCAAAATGTCATTTAGACCACTAATCAGAAAGAGGAGCAGAGTCAGATAGACATTTAAGTTGATTAGGAAAGCCACCATGTACATTTGATTTAATTTTCCTTTTCCTTTTATTATTTCTTTTGTTGTTTTTTTACATGATGTGAGAATATATGCATATACAAAAAGTCCTTGGTAGCTCTTTTTTTGAGTCCGATATTTTCTTATCATGTTCATTATTTGTTTTTAAAGCTTGATCTTTGGTGACATTTTTAGAGTCTTATATTCTATTATCATATTCATGATTTGTTTTTAAAGCTTGGTATACTCTAATGTTTACTCAAAAGGCTCTTAGTTCCTCTTCAATTTTTTTTTCCCAATTGTGTGTAAGCCTAGCTTTCTATTTGCCTTCTTGGTTTGTCTAAGTGTTTTGTTTCATGGGTTTGTAAATCAATTTAAGATTAAGAAAATTTGACATATTTGAGGTGGTTGATGCCATAATGTTTATTATTATCTAACTGGTAACATAGCACAAAAACATGACTAGTTTAATCTATTAGAATAAACCAAAAAATTAGTTTGGTTGATTAAGATGAATACAATTGATGTTTTATATACAACTATGAAGATTTCTGATTCAAACTATGCATGATCACTAAAGAAGTGGAATGATTCAAACTAAGTTGTAGAATTAAATTGAAAGAGAGAAAAAGAAAGAAAAAGAAAATTCCGCCACACACCACCACTAATGGAGGCAATCTTTGGTGGCCGAAAGAAACTGCACAAGCCATCATATTATAGTTGGTCCTCTCACACAATGGCACGTGTTCTCCGTGTGCCCGATATTTTTGTCCACTTTATTCATTTTAGTCCCTACTTCTATAATAACCTTTCAATTGAGTCCCATATTTTATCCCACTCGAGCTTAAGCCATTTTCTTTCAATTTAGTCCTTGAATTCCATCCAACCCTAGCCCAATGAAAATCCGATCGAGAAGAGAATAAGGGAAAGGGAAATAAAATGACAGACGACCAACCAAATTAACGCATTGTGATAGTGCTCATAGCTCGGGTTGTGAATTTGGCCTTTAACTCGAGTAGATCACGGGCGTCCAATATATCATCCTAATTTTTTAAAGTTAACCCACTTTTTATTGGTGATTTGGGTTGCTTTTGGCATATTAAATTGACTTGGTTACATTATGGCAACTCCAACCTGATTAATTTGAAGCTTAAGTTATGTAAGTAATCAGGCTTAAACAAGGTTTCAAAATTGAGTCACTGAACCAAATTCATACCCGCATCTAAACACGGGTAACGGAACTATTACTCCCTAATTAAGATGATGAATGCATGCATGGCAAACATCGCATAGATCAGCTGCGTTTGCCCAACACAAATCTTAATTTCATGTCAACAAGCGAGACTCCCATTTCATATCTCCATGAACGGTTCTCGACCACCGACGCCCGCGGGACATGAGATGAAAAGGTCCACACCGAAAGATTTTTTATGGCTGGTCTCTAAAATCAAATGACATAATTGGCAGGTGATTTGATATCACGACCCGCTAGCTAGCGATCTGCTGTAAATTTAAGCATATTTTTATGATTTGAGTTTCATTCTCTAGGCAAGATCGAGCCCTAAGACATTGTGATCCAGTGATTTGCCGGAAGCAACTCAATCTCGTGTGCCCTAGTAC
>Ga0307514_10005399_pt1 | contig 11437 bp, 11 predicted proteins | sample 16_EM_MG_FD_203088 | JGI IMG/M metagenome (GOLD analysis project Ga0307514, IMG submission 203088) | Populus trichocarpa ectomycorrhiza microbial communities from riparian zone in the Pacific Northwest, United States - 16_EM | ecosystem: Host-associated > Plants > Roots > Unclassified | place... | reverse complement strand
ATTTAGTTAGCTGATAGAAACGAACTCCTATGTATTTTTTGTCTGGTTGGTTCAATGAATGGACCGGGCCCGCTGGACTGGCCCGCCCAGTCAATTGGTAGGGCCACTCATCAAGGGACTGGCCTAGACTGGGCCGGAACATCTGTATCTCACAAAAAAGTTGCAACTCTTGGCGCACGAGTGTGGTGCACCTACGTTACGTGCAGTACGGTATAACTGGCATTCCGTCCCATAGCCTATGGCTCCCTTCGCGGGACAGACGTAGACTCAAAAAAAAAATGAAAGGGTATAACTGGCATTGTACTCGAGTACGTACTGTATACATAGATTGAGGGGGAGATTCACTCTCATGAACAGAGCCCTAAATACATGCGAAAATCCCCCCACTTATGATCCTCCGCCCCCGGCCAGTCATCCCTCGCGTGATGGGAGTATACAGTAGAGTGCGGAGCATGAGAGTACGGCGGTGGCCAACTAACTGACTGTCAACCAGGCTGCATAGGTCGCCTCTAGATAGAAGTTATGAGTAGCAACATGCTGCGGTGCATAAATATGTGGTCAATGAAGAATCACTTAACTCAATAGATATATCGGTATGTTCAGACTGAATGGTATATTTTAGAGTAGAAAGCTCGTTAAGCTTATTCATATAGTAGAGCGTTAAGCTAATCCATATAGTAGAGAGTGATAGAGCGAGTGAGCATACATGATTGTGCTGGATGTCGTATGCTGTGACATACGTGAAATGCCTGGGAAGAACACAACGTGCAAAGAACAGTGATCATGACGAGAAACAGCGATCATGATGCCATAGTTGAAAGAAAACAGGCTTGCAAGAATAAAGAACAGCGATATTACGCTATGGGTTTTCAACAGGTACTTAGTAGGTATCCAAGCAGAGAACTAAGTACAGTACTCCGCAGGTACTCTAGTGTAGAATAAGCGGCGGAACCATCAAGTCCCGCCGAGAGGGCTACTTACGCCACCACTGAAGAGGAGATGATTTTTGGTAGTCTGGTGCATGGATAGGCTGGGATATGCTATACCAGTACTCTACACGTCTACGGAGACATGCCGTATCATACATACCTACTACGGCAGAGGAAGCGGCTGGGGGCTGGAGGCTGGCGGCGGTGATGGTGGGGTGCAGAGACATTCATCAACACTTTGTTCCCCTGGCTGGGCTCGTATCTGGAGATACATATATAGCTGATATTTACTGTATTTACTGCAGTCATAGCAACCCCTAGACGTTGACCTGCCTCTCGCTATTCGCAGGTCTCGCAGATCGGCGTTGCCATCCATACCGTATACGAGCACCCAGCACCCGTGTGAAGGAGGAACGGGTGAACAGCCCAACTCCAATGGCGCAACTCCGACCAACTGGCGACATCCACGAATATACTGGATCCCCCCCCCCCTCCTCCGGGTACACCTATGCCAATTCTGGCGAGGACGAGCTCGAGCACTCTTCCGACCCCGAAACTGGGGGGCTGCTGAAGAAGTCTCATCATCCCAGAGACTGGAGAGCATGGAGGCAGGATCGAGGGGCGGAAGCCATTCGGCGGATATGTGGAGGCATGGTGGGGGTGGTCTTTACCGTGATGGTCTTACTGTAGGTCTTTTCATTTCAAATTCGCTTGTCTCATATGTGGGTGGTTGGTTGGTTCACATTCCATTTTCGGCTGAAATCCGAGGGGATTATACTTTCTCGCGTTTAACCCCCAAACCCCTCTTTCCACGTTTCCACGTTCACCACAGCATTGCATCCTTTCAGCCTTTTGTTTGTGGAAGCTAACGATGATGACACCGGCCAGATCTCTCGCACAAATTGTCCACCTCCTTGTCGGATTCTCCGCCGTGGTTTGGGCTGGTGATATCCAAAACTATCTTTCCAAATTCGACGGAAGCAATCAGCAATGGTATCCAACGAGTTTCACGAGAGATATAATACCGGTATGTTCTCATGTCACTTGGTGCATGCGGTGGAGCTGCTGACGAGTCCTGCTAGAAACCGATACACAGGTGGGAGAAACATCAGTTGGGAGAGTTCTGTCACTGGGGATGCTAAAATAGATGGGTAGCCATAATGACTATTGGCGGAAGGTACCATTGTTCGATGGTTCGTGATCCAACACTTGCAAACGAAGTAAATTTTAATATGTCACTATAGCAATCTCTGTCGGGTGTATTTCTGTCGAAGCGGATGTGTGGCATTTTGATGGCGATGATGAGCTATATGTATGGCCCCCCCTCCATTTCATAACTTCATCGTTGAGCTGATTATTACCCTCTCTGTAGGTTGGCCACGACCGATCCTCTCTAACAAAAAACCGCACCTTAAACTCTCTGTATATCAACCCCCTTCTCGAGATTCTTCACCGGCAGAACCCAGAAACGGAGTTTGCGCATAATACATACAAGTAATCAGGACTCCCTTCCCTCCCTCGGCGAAACCTTGACCCACAAATTTCCCCCAGATGTCCCCGCACCGAGCTAACCCCCACCAAACAGCGGCATCTTCGACACAGACCCCACGCAAACCCTCTACCTTTACATCGACATCAAAACCTCAGCCGTCCCCACATACACCTCCATCCTCACGCACTTGACCCCGCTGCATCCCTACCTAACCTACTACAACACCAGCGCCTCCAGTACGCACCACGGGCCCATCACTGTCATCCTCTCCGGCAACGCCCCCTTTCTCGAAATCTCCCAGCCCCCCTCATCCACCTCTGACTACGCCCGGTACGCATTCTACGACGCGCCTCTTCTCTCCCTCGCAAATCAAGACTCGCCGTATAATACAACAAATTCCCTGATGAGTACAGCCCAGTTTGAAAATATTGTGGGCAGGGTGAGGGGGGCGATGACCGAGGGGCAGAAGGATAAGTTGAAAAGCGTGGTCAAGGCCGCGCACGATAGGGGGATTGGGGTTAGGTTGTGGGATACTCCCGCCTGGCCTGTCAGGTGGAGGAATGAGGTATGGAGGGGGCTCGTGGAGTGTGAGGTGGATTTGCTGAATGTGGATGATGTATGGGGCGCGGCGGGGCTTGACTGGTAGATGGAATGAGTGGAGGTGGTGGTGAGTGAGTGAGGGGAGGTGGAAGTGGAGGGGTGCTCTATAGACAGGGGTGATTATGGATGGATATAGATTGCGCTCTGATTGTGGTTATGGTTCTGATTGTCGTTATATTACTTCTACCGTATATCTGTCCGCCTACACGTGCAGGGGGAGAAATTACAAGTGTCTTCTGTAAAGCAAGTGCGCTTGAGTTCTCCGGATTGAGTATATCAGTAGCTAATTAAATTGATTGATGAGAGATGGGGGGGCTGGTTAGGGAGAGGTTGATAATTTGGAAATTATTCTATTGAGAAGACGTATGGCACATGCATAGGTTAGCATCTAGGTCAGGGTAACCCCTCCCCACGCAGAAAAAATATTACAAGAGGGATTCTCGTACCTAGAAAGTACTTGGAAGATATTTACTGTGAATACATTAGTGGACATAATCTAGCAAGACCGGGCGCTTGGTACGTACTGTACACATGCCAATTTATATATATGTATGTGCTACATCCGATATTTTTTTCCCCGTAGATCATTACTCGTATTCAGTCTATCAAGGCTATGACGAGAGACCGCACCTACTAGTAGGTTGTCCATCCTCCGGGACGGTCCCTGCTCCCCCATCAATGGGCATCGTAACAGGTGTACGGCTACTGTGCGATCCCGCATTCGCAACGGTACGGTTGGATATATATAGCGTGAGCAAGCTTTGCTCGAGGCGGTGGAAGGTGGTGGAAGAGAGGTTAAAGAAGTACCAGTGGGTGAGAATGGGGGTTTGGAACGTGTGGTGTATTTACGGGTGGGGGGGAAGGGGGGGAGGGGGTACTTATTACTACAGTTCAAACATCAGACTCCTATTACACCTATAGAGTAACTATAACGAGGATGACTGTAGTCTCCTCCGCCACCGGGTATTACCCAGAATCCCGTAGGAGAAAAGTTCCTTCAGATATAAGTACTCGTAGTACAAACCAACTTGCAGTATCCCTGAAGGTACACTCCATGCAATAGAGGTTATACTCGTAGGTGACCATATGGTTCAAGTTGTGCTTAATTCTCTGATACCTATGCTATACCTGGGTGATGTATTGGCGTTAGCGGCGTGAAGGTTGGGTTGTGGTGTCTTGTATCTGGCAGTGTGTAGGATGGAGTGAACTGCCGGCCAAGTGGAAGTATGGTGGGGTGGCCCCGGTGGGGCGAGCAACGACTGAATTTCTCTCGTATAGTCTGGCGACATAGGAGGGGTCGTGCAAGCAGACTAGGTGCCAGTGGTTGCGCACTATGCAGGATACTGCACGGGCAAATATCGACTGGTAGCCCAAGGGCTTGGAGCCTCAAGTGTAGCATTCTCTCACACTCTTCCAACAAATGGCCCGGTGGTCTAATGGTAAGAGACCTGCTAGATAAGACTATATGTCCAGCATGGCTGGCACTAGGGTATGAGGCGGGTGATCTGGGTTCGAATCCCAGCTGGGCCCTTACATTTTTGGCTATGTAGCCGTGCACCCTAATGTTTTGCATGTTTCTTTTTTGATTAAGGAGTCATTAATCGCATTCAGCCTATCTAGACTATGGGATGGACTGCAGCCTCCCGGTCTCCTGGGTGCTTCTCTCCCCTCCCGGGCCAGTTCCTGCCTTCCCCACATGCTTTGCATGTAAAAGCTATTACATATACTAAGTTACTCGAGAACGGGAGGTATCTCAGAGTGTCCTCGTGCCCAGGCCGATTTATTTTTTGGATAGGTGTGTTAAATCGCCTCAGAGTTAGCTAGAGATAAACTGTCTCTGGCTTTCCTAGTGGTCTAATAATAAGGAGATAAAATGCCTCTAAGCCTTCCAGCCTGGCATAGACTTCCAGCAAATGGCCCGGTGGTCTAATGGTAAGAGGCCTGCTAGATAAGACTATATGTCCAGCATGTCTGGCACTAGGGTATGAGGCGGGTGATCTGGGTTCGAGTCCCAGCTGGGCCAATATCTTTTTTATTGATTTATTTTAAAATCATTTCTCGTATTCAACCAACGACAGACCGCATCTACATGTAGGCTGATTTACACACACCCAAAAAATAAATTGACCTGGGCGCGAGATGTCCAACCGCGGCGCCGATCTCTGCTCCCTACTCCGCTATCAAAGTTAATCAAACTCTGTTACGTGCTTGACCGCTGGAGGAACCTAGTCTCCCTAGGAACCCCACTACCTCCCGGCACTATTCCTGGTCTCGCCTCGCCTCATCCTCTGTCCTTCTCTTTCCGTCTCCTATTCAAGAGCATCTCACAGGGGTTTTTTTTTTTTAAAGAATCATTAATCGCATTCATCCTATATAGAATATGGCGATGGACTGCAGCTCCCGGTGCTCCGGGTGGCCACTCTCTTCCACGCGGGCCAGTCCCTGCCCCCCCCCTAGCTATCTACAATTACATGAGAAAATCTGCCACCGTCTCGCACCACTTCTCATCCTCCCATAACATCTCGCTTGTTCTGCCCTTGCCATCTCCCACCCATGGACATCCCATCAGATGCGCAGCATTCTGTGGCGTCCAACCATCACATACGCACCACTGCTCCTCGCATTTTCCAATCTCCCAAAGCCATTGCCGCTGGGGTCCTTTGTCCGTAATCATATATACTAGCCCCCTCACTGCCCTCGGAGACCACTTTATGTGAGCCGGTGCCTTAGGGTATATTGGGAATTCTTGCTTGATACCCGCTGGCGTAGCAATCACTGTCTCCTGTGTTCGCCGTCCTCTCTTTACTGTCTTCCTCGCAGTCTTATCCCAATACTACGATGTACCACCCCGCCGAGTGGCTACACCGCTCTCCTGCATGACTATCTCCCTGCCACTTTTGCAGGTCTTTTGTCTGTGTTGTCGATAGTTCCGGCCACAGACGGCATCTCACAGGTGCACTGCGTTCTGGCCAATCCTGCATTCATTTGTCGCTTCCCCCGGGCCCCCCCATATGTAGCCATCGCTTCAGGGCCCATGGTCTGTGGTTATGTAGGTGAGGCCTCGTAATGCCCTCTATCCCAGTCTCGCCACAGGCGTTTGTTCCTCTATCCCATTTTAGGTGCACCGGTTTGGTGTGGATTGGGAAGGCTTGCCTGATACCGGCCCGTGCTGCGATTTCAGTCTTTGGTATGCATGCTGCCACACAGTTGGACTGCTTAGCTGGCCTGCTAGAGAAAGCCTAGAGATAAAACGCCTCTAAGTCTTCCAGCCTGGCATAGACTTCCAACAAATGGCCCGGTGGTCTAATGGTAAGACGCCTGCTAGATAAGACTATATGCCCAGTATGTCTGGTGGCACTAGGATATGAGGTGAGTGATCTGGGTTCGAATCCCAGCTGGATCTTTCATTTTTTTGCTCCCAGAAGTCATCACAGCCAAGCTAATTTTGTGCACGTCAATTGTTTTGCAACCATCTGCCATCCCCACCCAAAAGTCATGGTGAATCTGATGCCAGGACATCTACGGCCTGTTGTCCGAGTCGGCTTGCGGCATTAATCCAAACCTGGCTAATACTTGGTATACTACCCGTGGGCCTTTTAATTAATGACTGCAGCTACTCTACTAGGCAGAGATGTATATAATGCTCCAATAGAGGTGGCGGGATTTCCTTCAATGCTGCTTGTAAGGCCGCTTCCAGGCGAGGTTTTAATATGGGTAGACTTCCACCCCCGTTGACAATATCAGGATACGTAATATGTAGGTAGACGCCCCTTGAGAAAAATCCATACATAATAAATATTTAGTATACAGTAGGTTCAAACTAGCAATTAGTAGAAAGAGAAAACACCTGGTCAATATGATTGGGTACTCCAGGTTGGGTACTCCTAGTTGAACCTAGATGGTGGCTGCTCATGGGAATATTATTTTCCTCAAGATACTGCAGTTGTAAGTCTTGCTATATAAATTTGAGAATTATTTGAGGATCGTCCATTTCACTACGTATTTGGTAACCATAGTATAGGTGCCATCTACTTTTACAAAAATTTTATTATGCTCTTGAGGGGTGAGATTTAGTATCTTTAGAGCTATATATAGTAGTATGTGTCAATAATCCTCCTCCTCAACAAGTACCATGTTGCTTTAGTCAGTCTTATTGAAAACCTACCCCGTGGGAAAATTAGATCGGGAAAACAATACTGAGGTTCGTGATCCAATACTATAATCTGCAAGCAAGTATGGATGTAGTGTGTTTGTATGAGGCTCTAGTTTAGCTTTTACCCAGTCTATATCACCCTTAAGGTTCTTGGCTCAGCTTAATGGTATGGTAGTACAATTGTAGGGCTTGTTACATATACGGGCAGTTGAGTAATAGGTAATCCCCATATCATAGTTGTTTCAAAGCATTCGAAAGGCATGCCTGCTATTTTGGTATGATAGATCAGGATTCCCATATCCAGCCTTTAAATATGGGAGTAGAGATATAGGCTTGCCTCGGTCTGGCTGCCAGATGGTATACTTGCTTACGAATAGCATAACCTGATGTAGTTCTATCCCCAATCTAATAATGTAATAAGAGGAATTTTATAAAGGCCCAAGACAGACTGGTAAATACAAGAGACATCAATGAGCGTCGTTCTGTATGCAGAAGATAGTCCTATGCAAGCTGCCTTCCAGCTCACCTCCGCTAGTACTCTGGAGAAGTATCCTAAGCTGAGCTCAGAGGTGGAGTGGCGGGGTGGGAGGACCCTGGACCAACCCCGGCGGGGGAAAGAGAAGGGGAATGAGAGAGATTGGGCAGTGTAGAGGAGTACTTAACACTACCTCTACCAGGAACTGGCCAGAAGGCACATTTAACAAGCCTCTTTGGTAACACTAAGAGACCAAGAGGGGGTATTTGCACCTACTATCTCCTTGATACTGCATGGGTTTGCGGGTTAACTTGTCCTCTCTTAAATCCACCTGGAGTCCCAGGTGGCTTGCCATACCTCTCCCAATAGGGGTACCTACTGAGTTTTTCAAAAAATAAAATCACAGAAAGTCCTAGCTATATCGGTGAGTATTTGATACATATTATCATTAGTAATTATAATCATAACACAAACTGCATCAGGATGTACCTGTTCATTCGTCCTCGTCAAATCGAATGCGCCAAATTCCAATGGATAAGGTTGAGCTCTGACCCTCTTGAATACATCCCTCATACATCAGGCTTGGGTTTGTGATCAGGTCTAGCGCACTCATGGCGGCCTGTACAAGGCTAGCCGGCATGCTTACCTAGGGCAAGCGCTGATTTTTGGATGGGGACTGTACTGTACAGTAAGCCGCTATGAGACTGAGACTACAACCCGGAGATAAAGTGGGTCAAGTCTTTCACCCTGGCGTAGTATTCCAACAAGTGGCCTGGTGGTCTAATGGTAAGAGACCTGCTAGATAAGACTATATGTCCAGCATGTCTGGCACTAGGGTATGAGGTGGGTGATCTGGGTTCGAGCCCCAGCTGGGCCGTTAACTTTTTTGATCTTAGAAGTGGGGTACCTTATATTGGGCGCCTCCCGCTATTTTTTGCATGTATTATTAAACACCTCGGAGATAAGGTGCCTCTATGACTTTCACCCTGGTGTAGCTTTCCAGCAAATGGCCCGGTGGTCTAATGGTAAGAGGCCTGCTAGATAAGACTATATGTCCAGCATGTCTGGCACTAGGGTATGAGGCGGGTGATCTGGGTTCGAGTCCCAGCTGGGCCAATATCTTTTTGCTTTGTCGGGCTTTTTGCTCTGTCTGATACCTATACCATCCCCGATGTCAGGGCCACCACATATGTACTACTAGGAGACTGGAACAAGACACCTCCATCAGACCCCCCCACCGAGGCTGGGCTCGTTCCGAAGCACGCTCCAGAACTAGCAGGTTGGGCAAAGAATAGAATCAATAGACCATATTGCCCACCTCTCTTCCCACTTTCAGAACCTGTGAACTAACTTTTTATTTAGTTTCAGAATTCGAACCCATTAGTTACTCGTATTCAGTCTATCTAGACTATGACGAGAGTCCGCACCTGCGAGCAGGTTATCCAACCCCGGGGCCGGTCTCTGCCCCCTCACTCGGTAGTGACTACATACACAGTAAAGACAACGCCGTAGGAAGATCGAAACCTCCCGACACCACTCTGGGCCTGGCCTCGCCTCCTCCCCCTCCCGTCGCCCACCCGTGTGTACCTAAGTAGGTGGGCGGCATTCTGGGCGACCCCACACTCGCACATCCCCTCCTCCATCCTCCCAATCGTCTGCAGCCAATTCCTCAAGGGAGCCCCCTGTCCGTGGTGATGTAGGTGATGCCCCACAGTGTCTCCCGGCCCCATCTCAGATGTGCTGGCTTGGTGTACATGGTGAAAGCTTGTCAGATACCTGCCGGTGTCACAATTTCAGGCTCTGGTATCCACGCGCCTACCCACCCTGTCTTCATTGCCCTCGCCACTATGCGCATGCCCCTCCACCCACATCAGCTTTCTGGCGCTCCCCCTTGCCCTCTCCTGCAACTCCTCCTCTTCCAAGATGCGAACTATCTTACCAACAGGCTTGATTTGCTCACCACTAGTAAGCAGGGCAGGGTAATTACCTGACCCGAGGGTTGAGCAGGATGGGGTCACGGCTCTGGGGCCCTACACAGTCCGGTTGCAAACAGGATTCCGGAGCAGGGCCCTCAGGATATTAATAAGGGGGCCGGCTTGCGGGTGAAGGGGTGTATGTAACTAGCTGGGGAAGGCCAGATCTATGTAGTTGCATGAATTTATAAGGAAGGGGCTTATCAGAGTTCAGGGTAACCGGCACAAGTTACTTAGTCCCCAATATCCGTACCCCACTGCCTCGTCCCTGGTATATTCTACTACGGCATTTCCTACCCTAGAGCTGTTGGTACTGATACTTAGTACAGAGAACTCCACAAGTCCATCAATGCCAAGCTCACAACATATCAATATTTGGTACAATTCCTACCTTGAACTCCTTGTTCACCTATATAGTCACGGATCGAGGACCGCTGAGGGGACGGATATGGGTCATTAGGAGGGCGGGGGATGGTAAATGCGTATGTGGTGTTGCCCAGAACGCGGTGCACCTGCTGCGCTGCCACTGGGTAGGTGATGGGAAGGGGAGGTAGAGGAGGCAAGGCGAGATCCAGAATGGTGCCGAGAACTGGCTCGTTTCCTGAGGCGTTGATGTATATAGCATTTTGTTTTGGTCAGGAGGGCAGAGAGCAGGGGCCCGCTCCGAGGCGGGATAACCTACATGTAGGTGCGGTCTCTCTCCATAGGCTAGATAGCGAGTAATGATTTTCAAGAAAACAAAACCCCTATCACCTCATATATCTCCTTGTGTCACTGAATGGTACTTGCGCATCATTTCCATGTATTCATTGTGGCTCTCTTTGGCTTTACTTTGAGCCCATTTGCATGTCAATAACAGTTTAATATCTACTTTGCCGGAATACACTAACTATAAATAAATGGCAACAGAGGTATATTTTGGGAACTACATGGGGGGATGCACAAAACGGCACTATAAATGCAAGATAAAAATGAGATGCAGATCTGGAAATTATCGCCCACCGCCCCCCATCCACAATTACCGTTGGAGGGCGAGGCCAGCTGGTGGGGGGGCCTTGAAACTTGGCTCAGACCCACTATCCAAAGAATCAAGCAACTGGACGATATCTAGGTGTCCTTTGTGCTCAGCCAAAGCGCGGGCGTTCATGCCATCGTCATTTGTCAGGGCTGGATTAGCACCGTGGTCTATGAGCAGCCTGGTCAGGTTGGTGTGACCCAGGGATGCAGAAACGCCCAGGGCAGTGCCATATTGGCCACCGAACCGGGTATTCACGTCTGCTCCTCGCTGCGAAAGTAATGTGACTATACTATATGCAATGTGGCTGGGGGCGCATGCGCATGCACAACCCAGGGCAGTCCCATATTTACCACCGACGACATTGATGCCTGCCCCTCGATCAAGGAGCAGTGATACCAGCTTCACATTTCCACTCCCTGTGGCGCAACCTAGGGCACTCCCAAAGTCACCACCGACGACATTGATGTCCGCCCCTCGATCAAGGAGCAGTGATACCAACTCCACATTTCCTCTGATGGTGGCGCAACCTAAGGCACTCCCATAGTGACCAGCGGCGACATTGATGTCCGCCCCTCGATCGAGGAGCAGTAATACCAGCTCCACACTGTGCCTCCATACGGCGCAACCTAGGGCACTCCCATAGTGCCCACCGGCGACATTGATGTCCGTCCCTCGATCGAGGAGCAGTAATACCAGCTCCACATTGTGCCTCCATACGGCGCAACCTAGGGCACTCCCATAGTGACCACCGACGACATTGATGTCCGCCCCTTGATCGAGGAGCAGTAATACCAGCT
>Ga0307514_10005398_pt1 | contig 11438 bp, 9 predicted proteins | sample 16_EM_MG_FD_203088 | JGI IMG/M metagenome (GOLD analysis project Ga0307514, IMG submission 203088) | Populus trichocarpa ectomycorrhiza microbial communities from riparian zone in the Pacific Northwest, United States - 16_EM | ecosystem: Host-associated > Plants > Roots > Unclassified | place... | reverse complement strand
CTACTTCTAGCTCGAGACTAAACTGACTGTTGAATTTTTTTTATCGTCACTCGCCCCCGAAAGGCCGATTTCCCCATGGTGGTGTATTCCGGCTGGCATATGGTACCTGGGTTGATATATAGCCCAAGGGTACTTCTGACTCGTTTGCATTGTATAGCTCTGAGACTACCATAATGCTACCAAGTCTAGCTGCCTTCCCTAGTCTGGCGGGCACCGGCCTCTCGTAGAGATAGGGGACCTATTCAATTCGAACGGCGTTTAAACCGTTCCTTACGCGGTTTTTTGTCGAGATCTGATAAGTAGTTTGAGTCTACTACGCTTAAAACGCCTTAAACCTTTGATGGGAACGGTGTTAAGTTATTTTCTAGCGTGGTTAGTGAGGCGGTACAGCCGCATCACATGATGACAAGCAGATTCGCGGAGACCTATGTCTATACAAGGGACACAACATCACCTCCATCATGCTACGAGTGAGCTTTCGAAAAATCATAGCCGAGTACTTGAATGGAACTCAGCACGATCAGGCATACATTCAACATGAGCAATTCCAAGCCTTCCTCTGGCAGAGTTTAGCAAGGTTGAGGGGTCGGGGGTTAGCCAGCAAGTCAACAACGGGGACCCCGATGAAGATAGATCAGATTCAAGCAGAAGTGCGACATGTGATGTGACGATCAGCGAGACTGAGAGAACTCTGAGCCTGAGCTCACTGTTGTCCCAAAGTCAGCAACATGCCGACAGGAGATTTTGTTGAATACCCCTAGGAGCAGGGAGCTCGGTGTTGTTTATGTCAGCGCGTAAGTAGACTTAGTATATTTGTGTTGAAATATCATATCAAACTTCCTCAAGCCTAATCCGTTGGGTTGATTCTGTTGTAATATGTGGTTAATATCAGAGTGGCAGCAGTCCAGATATGTGGTCAATAAAGTAACACTTCGCCTAGATCATATATATCTGGATGTTATGCGTCCTGTAATTAAGAAGCTATGGAAGCTGTGATGAGCTCGGAAGAGCTTCATCACCTATCTATATACGTATATGATTGCGTGCTATGTTACGTCACTCAGGTATCAGCACTCACGTGATGATCATCTCTATGAGGTAAGTACAGTATGTGTGTTGGAATTTGATATACTAGTGCAATCACCACAGACGTCGCCTAGCGGCTTGGCAGACGTCTGGAGCGAGACACTATATACATACCTCCTCATCTATAAATACCCTTGGGACCCTAGTAGTGACCCACGACCGTCTTATGATCAATCCCTGCACGCACCCCTGCAACACCGTCTCCAGCCGCAATTCATGATATTTTATGAGCATGGAGATTGGTAATGCTCATATCCTGCCAAAATCACCTCAATACCTAATACCCCCCTTCATATGTTACCTCTCTGATTACCCCCCCCAACACACTCCCCCTACCTCCATCGGCCGAATATTGGCTGCATGGACTCATGGCTACTAAGAGTCCTCCGGCTAGCATCTATATTTACATTAAAGCAATGCTGGATCAGGAGTGTACAGAGTGGTAAAATAGCAGCAACTCAACCCGGGGCACTAATCTGCATAAAAATATGCAATTCTGAGAGCTCTTATCAAGTTAGCTAAATCCTCCTCAGGTATTACCTCCTCACTACACTCAACCCCCCCTTATTGGCCCCTCCTTCAGTGCATCACTAACAACCATAGACAGGCCTCCAACAGCTCTAGAAGCTCTAATACCTCTATATTTGAGGCCGCAAAGGTCACTCTGATCAGGGGGATATGCCGGCAGCGGCGGCGGCGCCAACCCCTCTTAGGGTGACTCGATAGCTCCCGATCAATTACAACCTAGTATCCAACCTTATAGCTCTCCTAGTGTCTCTTTCATTAGCTCTCGAGGCTTCCAACTACTTCTCCTAGTATATCTCTCTATCTAACATATACTGGGTCTTACCTCATATTCATATAGTATACTACTAGTGTAGATCACTTCTCGTGCATAGGTATTGGTGTCTAAGTTATGTTCCATTCTACTCTCACATTCATGTATATACTCATGATCATGATCAGGCCCTCTTGAGATTGAATCCCTCCGATTCGCCATAACATGCTCTATATATTCCACTTGATTGCTAACGTGCCAGCAGCTGCTTCTAGCAATAGCATAGTATACGTACCTAATCCAGCATCCAACCCAATATTCAACCCAATGTTTAACCCAGCATCTCGCATCCATTTGCGATCCAGCGTCAGATCCAGCGTCAGATCCAGCGTCAGATCCAGCGCCCAGCTCAGTAGTTATTCCAACATGGTAAACAGCCTGCGCTGATGGCCACCATGCTTGGAATAAGTATATGGCTGCTGCTGGCAGATGTTGAATCACCCTGGGAGGGGTCGGCGCCGCCGCCGCTGCCGGCATATCCCCCTGATCAGAGTGACCTTTGCGGCCTCAAATATAGGGGTATTAGAGCTTCTAGAGCTGTTGGAGGCCTGTCTATGGTTGTTAGTGATGCACTGAAGGAGGGGCCAATAACGGGGGGTTGAGTGTAGTTAGGAGGTAATACCTGAGGAGGATTTAGCTAACTTGATAAGAGCTCTCAGAATTGCATATTTTTATGCAGATTAGTGCCCCGGGTTGAGGTGCTGCTATTTTACCACTCTGTACACTCCTGATCCAGCATTGCTTTAATGTAAATATAGATGCTAGCTGGAGGACTCTTAGTAGCCATGAGTCCGTGCAGCCAATATTCAGCCTATGGAGGTAGGGGGAGTGTGTGTGGGGGGTAATCAGAGAGGTAACATATGAAGGGGGGGTATTAGGCATTGAGGTGATTTTGGCAGGATATGAGCATTACCATATTGTAGAGTGCACCTTCCTCCATAGGTATGTATGTATAGAACCAGAATCACCATGCTCATACAATATCATGAGTTGTAGCCGGAGACGGTGTTGCAGGGGTGCGTGCAGGGATTGGTCATAAGATGGTCGCGGGTCACTACGGAGTACCTACTCGGGTGCCAAGGGTACTCCGTACAGTTCAGAATACTTGCTAGATAGAACAATTCTATCAACTCACTCACTCTTGTATTCGCATGTCATATGATACAAACCTCCTCAAATTCACCCTTACTATATTACCGACCTCATTTCGTACTATTGAAGTATTCCTTCATTGGAGAAACGCTGCCCATTACATAACCTATGTGTTTAATACTACCCATCTTCCTAGCCCAATCTGGTGAAGTTCCTTAGTCAAGCTCAGCAGAAACACTTGGAGCGCTAGTCTCTACGGGATGTAGTGTACCGTTGCAACCAGATGACTGAATGGGTAAATGTTACACAAATCGTTGACACCTGCGATCTGCACAGGGGGATAGGTAGCCAATACCGGTACAGTTTGAGCAACCAGACTACCGAAATTGCACCACCATGTGGCATAGTCTGGTTGCACGACCCACCATGTGGCAATGCTTAGTTTGGTACCACGAGTTCTTAAGCTCCATTGTCACTAGACTTGATTTAAGGTTAGAGTTTGTATGTAATGATGAATGACATACACTAGAACTATTCGAGTGTTTTCCAACGTCCCATGTTTGCAAAACGTGGGGCGAGTTGGGACGAAATTCCGAGCACTTGAGGTACATACATGTACTCGTGTAATTAACTAGAGTATAGTGACATACTGCAGAGTCTGGTGCCCCAAGACTATGCGCTCGTTTCACTGGACTTAGCCCAGCATAAACTGGTGGAGTGGACCTATTATCTCGTTATCCAGTTGGAGTTGATTGCATAACTCTTCGGGGCACGAGACTAGATCACTCCTATGCGTGTCTCCTCTGCCATCCTCTCGTCGAGACAGCTGCTGGAAATCTATCCGTTTATAAATTAAAATTATGTGGAATTGAGGGTTAGCGCAGTTCCTGATAACTTGCACCACATCAATTTGCCTGCTAGCCTGCGCGGATACGTAAGGGGATATAAGCATCTCTCAAAACGGCCAGGGCTGGTGACCACAAGCGAATGCATGACCAACGCCGGCAGAGCCCGCACCGAGGAAGGCGCACCCTGACGACCACTGGTGAAAGCACGACCATCGCCTGCTATGAGGGAAAGCCCGCCAGTCACACGGATGTTGGTTATGCATGCTGCACCACTTAAATACAAGCCAGGCACCATGCGGAGGTGGATTGAACGAGACAACAAGGGGGTGAGGATACTGGGGATAAGCTGATTGTTGAAGGAAGACCGGCGGTGGCAGGTGGCATCCTCCCTGGTCATCTACTTGAAGGATCCGGTAGCGAGTACGAGACTGCAGATGGGCAGGAGGCTATTCCACACCACAGTATATGATTGGGATCGTTGAATGAGTTGCTGGGGATCGGTTTCCTTGTCTACCTGCGCGAGTCGGTTTATGTAGTCTTTTGAGAGGGGGATGAAATAGTTACCTGCGTGATCTCGTAGTTAGTGTGGGGAGGATTTTGTGACACTGGCGCGAGTCTGTAGTAGTTTTTTCTTCGTGGGGTTTTTTCTTAGGGGCAGGGACTGGCCCGCGTGCAGGAAGAGAGGCACCTGGGACAACTTGGGAGGCTGCAGTCCATCGCCATAATCTAGATAGGCTGAATGCGATTAATGCCTTTTTAAAATAAAAAAAACGGCCAGGGTGCTGTCATTCAGAACATTCGGGGCACCGTTTGGGGGTACGGTGCCCACCTATGAGGCACTACCAGAGGTATTCTCGTTGCGAGAGGACAACTGGTTCTTCCCGGCGTTTTGCAGTCCTGCCTAGCCCCGCCTGCTAAGTACTCATGTCACTGGAGACCCAAACTAGGTGACCCTCGTTGGGTGACTTTGTTTTAGCATTTTGGCTGTAAAAACGGTATTGTGGCGCCAGAACAAGAGAAGTGCTAAGAGGGTCATAGAGCTCTTACATCAGTCCTAACAGTCATTTCATATCTCATTATCCGCTTTGTCATTCTCTCGATTTAAGCATATATTCGCTGTAAGCATACCACCGCTCCCGAGCGTACGCTTATAACGGGAGTTAACTGCACTTGCGGATAAGTAGCCACTCGGATCTGATCCCTCGCCTTTGAAATGTGGGGTGCGACGCCTACCGTATACTGTAAGTGGGTGCAACGTCGGGGAAAATGGGTCTGCACTTGTAGGTAAGAAAAGATCTCGACTTGGTTTCCAAATACTAGTACAAACCACACATTTAGGTACATTTTATGTTTCAGGCCCCATACAGATCCACCCCAAACACTATTTTGAAAATCTTTGCGACCCCAACTATGGTTTTGCACAACAAGAAATGCCAAATATTTTTGGTCTACCGCATAAACTGGCGGCTGAGAACTGTCTCTTCACTGGAAGCAACGGATTTTGTATGGCGAGAGTCTTAACCATCAGTCTATGCGGTACACTCCCATGCAAAGCGATATTTTACAACTCTCATGCCAAATCAACAAATAGTGCTATGCTATAAACATACTAGGCATTTTCTGCGGGGTAATATGCGGGGCATACGTGATACCGGTACTTCACTTAAACTCTACTCTCATGAAATGCTGATGCTTTTGTCAATGTACGGAACCCCCAAAAAGAAAAGGCTTGTTCCAAGAACCTGGTTACCAGGGTGTGTCAAGTGCAACAAGAAACAAGCTATTGCCCCTGCAGAGAGCAGTAGCCTAACCGGCGAATGCACTGCACCTTCTCCGCGGAATTTCGACTCCCTCACTCTCGCCCCCAAACGACAGGCGCATGGTATGGAGAGTAGGTACCAGAGTGTCATGAATTACTCACACTTCATGCATGCTGCACACCAGGGTCTTCCTGTTCCTAGGTCAGTTTGTGAATCGGTTATCTGCATTGCTTAAGTACAGCGTCCATGCAGTGTGTGGTGCTCGGGTTCGGTAGTCTGGTTGCATGACCCCTCCTGTGGGGTTCGGATAGGTGGTTGGTAGCGATACGCCTGTGGGGAGAAAAATCAAAAAAGATTTCATACAAGGAACCAGTCACTGCACTGAAGACCCATATCCAATTAATATATACAGGACAAATCCAGATTCCTGTCGGGGAGATGAATAAAGAGACCTATCATGCTCCTCCGGATACACTAAACTGGTTCCGACATTAAGGGGTAAAAGAAAAATGCCTTGTGGTAGCCTACACCAGGATTGAACAACGGATAGCGCTCACCCCCGGGATAGGACAACATCCCCAGAACCTCGCCCCAAAGCCTGCAATGGCTGGCCTACCAAACTATACCTTGAGAGCTGCTAGGGTGCCCATTGGTGAGAGATGGCAAGGGGAGGACGGTCGAGACGAGACCCGGAATAGTGCCGGGAGGTAGCGAGGTTCTTGAAGCAGTAGTGGCTCTTTTTGAACGTAGCTAGAGGGGAAGAAGGAGCGGGGCTGGTCCGGGGTTGGACAACCTACTTGTAGGTGCGGTCTCTCGTCATAGCCTAGATAGGCCGGGCGCGAGTAGTGATTTTCAAAAAACAAAAAAGAAGGAACTATACCTTGGGGGGAGGGCATTGATATCCCAGCATAAACGACTCTGGATTATTGAACAATCCTCAGGTTCTTCACAATTCTTACAACGATACACCCTCGCACGGCGAAGCAGGCAACTGTGGACAGTACATCTGACAGTCATACCTCACCCAGCCCCCCTCCCACCACCCACCATCCCCTGACGATACGTGAATGCCATAGTACTGCTCTGGAGGTCCCCCCACTACTGATTCCTGAGGATAACATATTGGGGAAGTTGCTGAGATCAGAGGCAGCTAGGACATGTTGTTTCTGCTTGTCGGTATTCTGAAAACCGGGCAAAGGATCGATACGTAATGCTGGAGTTTGTGACTCGGAGGCTTCGCCATGGGCACAGCTTTAGGTCCGGCAGCGGCGTGTGAGGTATGGCTGTCAGATGTACTGTACAAAGTCCCAGCGGGTACAGGAACAAGTTCTGATGATATACCGATACCTTCCTCTCATTTTTTCTTTCTGCCAAGCTCATTCTCCTACCATTATCTCCAGTAGAGATGTTTCCTCGCATATTCCAACATTAGCCTGGGAAATCGGACTTATATAATTTTTTTATTTTGCCCTAGCTGGTACCGCTTGTCAATGCCAGTGACAGGGTGCGCTACTAAGTCGATTGAATGTATCTTCCCAGTGAACAATGTGAGAACTTGTCTTCCGCATCAGCTGTATGCCTGGAGGGTGTGTGTTTTAGATCAGAGCATTTAGAGACTGTTCAAGGGCCCTTGCCTTGTAGGATGAAGCGCCATTTACAAACCATGACACTCCCTCTTGTGTCAAGATAGCCTCCATAAAACGTCCATAGCATCGATATTCTGGTTCTCCAGATATAAAATCGCCAGTTTCCAATCCAGTCCTCCCTTGCTTGTACTTGGTACATGTATTGCCATGTCGAGATACATGTATATCTCCCCACCTTTAGCGGAGCTAATATTTAGCAATTTTAGCCTAAGCGCGAGCCCCCCCCCCCACCTCCAATCGGTCTCGACCTTCAGTATTCCTGACTGTGCCCATAACCGCAGCGCCAGGTAGCCCACCAAACTCAGTCGCGATGTATCCGATATTGATAATGACGTAAGAAACAAATTCGTAAGCACCTCGATAGTTACTCGTCGTTGTAAATATCCCTCACATCAGTTGCGCTCAATCACGCCCTGCCTATCGAGTCTGGATTTGTACATGCAGACTAAGTACACACGCAATGACTCTTCAACTTTGCGCGGAGCCAGTGCCCTCCACCACTGTATACCGTCGATTTACTGCTCTCCAGCCATGACCTCTCCATCTAATTTCATCTGGAAAGACAGTAAGTACAAGTATGCAGCCTGGTTGATTCTGGCAAAACATTTTTTTCCGAGTCTATCATACATTAGGTTAGGGTAATTGTCACAGTTAAGTATCATCTCACATGAGGTGACTAAGATTTGGACTGATCACCTAATTTGGGAGCACTTCTAGATGTGGTAGTGACTACTATACATAGTCTAGTGCCCTTGTGGCTTGACGCTTGGCAAGCCACATGTTAATTGGGTGGCATTGAACCAAGGCAGGTGTCGCATGTTGTTGATACCTGCATTTCAGTTTGCACACGAAATATTCGGCTTCATGCATTGACTCTTGCCGGAAAGGTGTTTCTGTGTGTAGGTATTATGGAGAAAGATGGAATCAAGCCAAAAGACAAGCAAGAAACAAGACGAAACTGCAAATTGAGCATGCCTCAGCTCCCAATGCACCAACATATCCAAGAATAGAACATGATAATTGTAGTGTCCCAATCCCATCCACTGCTTGTTCATCTTTGCGCCTCTGGTAGGCCTCCATCTCTGCCCCCCAAAAATCCATCTGCGATACAATAGAAAAAGAAATTTGTTAATGTTTGGAATCTCTGAAATATCAAATAAGGCCATAACATAAGGAAGCAAAAGAAACGGTGGATATACTGTCATCCCTTCTGAATTTCTGCATCACCTCCAGCAATTTCCCAACTAAATTATCACCAATTAGTGCATATTCCATCTTCCGTATGTTGAACAACATAGCCTGTTACCAGTACCACGTCGCATACCTCCTCTGAGGGAGAGACTTTAATGCCCACCGTGAGCCTCTCGAATGTGAGTTCTCAAGGTCATCAAGCTCCTTCCTAAATCAGACTTCAGACCTAGTATCTCCCCCATCCCTCCATCCAGGAGCATCAACTTGGCTAAGTGGCAACAGAAGAGGTCCTCACAGAGAGGGCAAACAGCTGTTGATGTTGACAAGTGTGTCTCGTAGATATGTTGGCGTAGGTCTTTATAACTTTTCACCACATTGCACATCCCCTTATCATCACCTGGATCAAGAAACATCATGCTTTCCAGATGGAAACACCATACAGAGGAACATTGCGCACAGCCGGTGGACTGAGGCTGATGTGTAACTTGTCCAGGACATGGGACATGTGGTGTAGGGGGTTGCTGCAATTGAGTGGGTGAGAGACTCTGTATGGCGCGACCTATGATAGTGGTTACAGTTAGAAAACGATGAAAGCCCACCGCCCAAATCTCGAGTGCTTACTACTATACGCCCTAGCCTCGGGGGGTGCCAGTGGCTCAACTGGCTGTTGAACAATGGACTCTTGAATGCCTCTTTCAAGATGCCCTCCACCATGTTCATTTTTGATAGCCAAGTGCTCTTTCAGGTTCCTAGATTGTAGCATATGAGTTTAGAAACATCTAGTCTGGGGGGCTTCCCTTACATATTTTCTGTGGTGGGGATCAACGGAGCATTAGCATCGTGACTGCTATTAATCCAGCCCTGAGTATATTCGAATTCTGGCAGTCTTGTTGGCGGATACTCTCCAAGCGCAGCGGGCACTGTTGGGGATACTGGTGCTGCCACGAGTTGTTGGGCGGTGATCGCTCCAAGTTTGGAAAGGTTCGCAGTTTTTTTGACCACATGGTGTCTTATTGTCGGTCTGGTACCTCGTGAATACCCATCTTGTGCTTTGGGGGCCAAAGAGCGCAGTGAACGGGATGGGTTGCTCAAACTTTGTGACGGAGCACTGTGCAATTTTCCCGGCGTTGGGTGTCTGCGGAGTGACCTTCTAGATCTCGTAGTTGCCGTTGCTAGCATTTCGGTTACGTATCAAATATGAGCGGTAGTTTATGGGAATTACGATAAGAGATAGGCACAATAGAAATAGCAAGCGTACTTAAGCGACTTCAGCTAATGAGTCTAGATTATTAGATCGGGTGGATTAAGCTCCCAATATATAGGTGTTTTTGTCCATCGACTAGGCTGTTCATTAGCAACCTACAGTAGATGTACCCGAAGTGCAATTTCTTGGCCAACACATATTGCTATGATATGTGTTGGCCATGCAAGGTTGCATCTATGCAATGTAAAAAATCCCTGCGATTAACATTTCCTCCATACATCGATTAAGAAATTGCACTCACTGAAACTAGCGAATCATCATGAATGACCGACAATGTAATGGAGACCCTCCTTGACTTGATTATTGACAAGTAAATCTGCTCAGATGCAATGTGGATGCAAGTTTCATGCATGGCCGCACTGAAACTAGCGAATCATCATGAATGACCGACGATGTAATGGAGACCCTCCTTGACTTGATTATTGACAAGTAAATCTGCTCACTTGGATTGGCAGATTGAGTTGAGCAGATTTGCTTGAGTTGCTTGTATTGGCAGATTTGGTTAGTTGCTAGACTCTACTGGACAAGTAAATCTGCTCAACTCAATCTAACAGATTTACTTGTAATAATCGAGTCAATCTGCGTTATGTCATGTCACCGTCGGTCATTCATGATGATTCGCTAGTTTCAATGCAGCGGCTTGGGCATACACCACCTGTCTGAGAGTTTGGCGGTCCTATTATATGGCCAAGCGGGGAGGGCATTGTACGACGGGATCAAAATCTACAAATGCATCCGCAGATAGCTTGCAAGTTTTTGGTGGAAAGATTCAAAACCTTCCTGCAGCATGCCGTATTGGAACACGGTGGTAGGCACCAGTTCATGCAAACAACGAACATTCAGCAACCTTAGTAACATAGAGCTCATCACCACACCCTAGAGTGCCCACTGATAGCCAAAATACCAGGCACACGCAAAATACCTGTCGCATACCCAAAACACCTGTCGCATACCCAAGATAGATATCTGTTGCATACCCAAATTAAAATACCTGTCGCATACCTAAAATCTATCAATTAGGGGTTATCAATTCCCTCCTAGTTTACCAGATTTTTAGCGCAAGCCATAATCTAAACCAATATAGGCCGAGTGACCGAGTTGGTAACCAGAAACACAAAAATCACGAGCTCACACCTTGGAGGACATTTTTTTTTTTTTTTTTGAGTCTATACGCCTTTCCCCCGAAGGGAGCCTTAGGCTATGAGGCGGGCTTGGAGGACATTGACGCTGTGATACGCGTATTTTATTCGCATCAGGTGAGGAGGAGGAGGAGTATGAGGGCGTTGTGTTGAGTGCATATGGCGTTACATATGACGTATGAGGTGTTATGGGTGTTTAATAAGTGAGTTACTTCCGTATACCGTACCGTAAAGACGCATTCAAAAAAAAAAAAACTTGAACAAAAACTTGAACTCAGCTTAGCATGTCTCAAGTCTGGTAAACTAGGTAGTCTACTGCAACTTCACTTCAATGTGTTCTCGTGCCCAGACGCTCTCGGTTTGGCTTGGCGTTGCCTTTTGTGTGCCTCACTTCTATTGAAGCTCTACCTCTACCAGTGAAGCGCTACCTCCATCATTGAAGCTCTCCTTCATTGTGAGACAATTTACTGATTGTCCCGCCGTGATACACTTGTTCGCAAGTGAAAGATATATTGAGCTGTAGTATCGGTGTACAGGCTTGAGAGAGAAGAAAGAGAGGGAGAGGAAAAAAGGA
>Ga0307514_10005397_pt1 | contig 11439 bp, 7 predicted proteins | sample 16_EM_MG_FD_203088 | JGI IMG/M metagenome (GOLD analysis project Ga0307514, IMG submission 203088) | Populus trichocarpa ectomycorrhiza microbial communities from riparian zone in the Pacific Northwest, United States - 16_EM | ecosystem: Host-associated > Plants > Roots > Unclassified | place... | reverse complement strand
GAAGTCAATGCCATAAGGAAGAGAAATTGCTCTGGCTGTTGTTGAAAGATTATTATTGTTTCCTGCATCTACGGTGGAATCACCGAAGATATACAAGGCTGGAACAAGCTTTGTGTTCTTAGCATTGTCACAGATAGAGAAAAGCTGAAAGAGAAGGAGAAGAGATAGAGAAACAGAGCACAATATCAGAGCTTTTACCATGGACCTTAACGAAAAAACCCGCATTATATACATACATACATACATACATATATATATATATATATATATATATTAGTTTAGAATGAAATATATTACCAAACACCTTTGCAGCAACACAAAAATAATGGCACCAAGGGCTGCAAAAAGAGCCAAAATAAGAACCACGAAGATTGCAAGATGAACCCCCTTCATGATTCTCTTTGCAAGCAACCAAAAACAAAATTTGTCATATTGTAATTGTTAAGTTATGCCTTGAATTCAGTTTTTGAAAGAAAAAATAAAAAACTTGTGCCTTAAATTATCACAGCTCCAAGTGCACTTTTAATTCTATGCGTTAATGTTAATAATATCGTTATTCTCCCACACAACTCTCATTCCCGTAATTTAACTGTCTTTTATTATCATTATAATAGGTAAACTGTATTTAACAGTTATAAATAATATTATGTATGAATAAATACAGAGAATGTTAACTTAATATTGATATTAATTTGAGAGTTACAAAATGGAGCAGTAACTCTACCTCTCAAAGCACCAAATTCTCCACTACAATTAATGTTGTTTTCATATCCAACAGTAATATACCTCAGACTCGAAGAACCATAACTTTGTTTCAAATTATCAAAATGAATATATTCCTAAATTTGTTCAGTGAATTGGCACAAACCATGGGGTCTGTATTCGATCATCTTTTTACTTTTCTCATCATTCTAGCTTTCATCTTCGTGATTGTAGAGAATAGGGTAAGTGTTGTTCATCAATCACGTATATATTATCTCATAAATCTTAACATTTTCCTCGGGAAAGGTCCAATTTAAGTTAATAATGTGCACCTTTATGTTTAATTCACCTTTGATCTCAAAACTTTTTTCCCCTCTCTGCTTGTTTCCGTAAATTTCATTTCTCTATCATCGTGTTGTTTTTTTCTTTTTATTATTATTAATTAGCCATAATAGAATTGTGATAATAATTCTTTTTTAAAATATTTTTTATTTTAAAATATATTAAAATAATTTTTTTTAAAATTTATTTTTAATATCAATATATCACTTATCTTGCTTTGGAAAGAGAATATTAATTATTTTTTAAAATATTTTTAATTAAAGATATATTAAAATAATTTTTTTAATTTTTTTTAATTTTATTTTTAATATTAACCCATCAAAATGAATTAAAAACATTCAAAAAAAACATTTAAAACACAAAAAAATAAAACAAACAGGTGATTACAAGCTTTTTTTTTTTTTTTTTGTCTCGCTTTCGAAAGAGATTTTCTGATTTCTATTTTTGTCACTGTAGAGATGGAACCTATACAGTACTGTGGGTGTAAACTGGTCAAACAAACACAACACTGCCAGTTATTGATGGCATTAGGAGAAGATGATTGACTCATGCTGCACCTCAAGAAGGGGTTTTTGTGATATTATTACACGTGAACAGACTCCCTTCTTCTAGTTTTTTTTTTTAATTTAATTTAATTATGAATCCATTCAAATGTAAGATTGAAAAAAATGATTTGTCTTGATACTTTTACCGGAAATATACGAGCAATTTTTTATACCAAAACAAAGAACAATTTGAGTTCGCCATAAGCTGCAACAAGGACCATGGGCTTCTTGAGTCGGACACAATCTTACGAGTTGGGTAGCTTATAAAGAATGGAAAATCTAGTCTTATTCTCCTTTGTATTTTACTTGAAATTGATCCCTTGAGTTTTGTTGCAACCTGAACGTTGGTCTAGCTCACGTACTGCGGCAAAGCTATTTAAATTTTAAAAGCATGGTATTTATCACGTATAGAAGCCGTCAGCCATGAAATGCTTAGGCCGAGACATGCATTTATAAGGTTCAAAACAATCGTGGGAGCTCTGAATTGCATTAAAAAGTGGGTGGGAGATACATACTTCCTTCAACTAGATGAACCATGTCCAGCTAACAGCATTTCTCCCATCCTTTACGATCTTGTTGGCATCACTACTCGAAAACCTGAGATCTCCAGGAAGCTTTCTTGATATCACCGAGTTTAAGGCCTAAACTGGCTCACAGAATTGATGGGGTAAGCTTTGACACAAACAAGCACGCATTATCTTTTTGCGACTTGTACCCCGTTACGAATCTAGATGATGCAGTGACTTTTTCCACTATCTCATTGCAAGACATCGCTAGCAGTGAGCTCTGTTGAGTTCTTGAAGATGAGGAGGCTAGGGAACCTGAGGAGAGAACACAGTTTTAAATCTGAGAATTGTTGGCATAGAGATTAAAAAGCGTTTGTAGACAAAATAAAATAAAATATTGAAGCAGTCGAGACATCAATATATCAATAAATCGCTTCCCTATTTTGCCATGCATATTTCATATGCAAGTGCTTTTATTCGTTCTTCCCCCCTGACTTCGGCAATATATTCTCATTTCTTTTCCTATATCTTTCTAATCCTTGCATAGTTTCATTCTTGCTCAAAACTTAAAGAGTGATTTCTAAACACCATGCATTTCAGGCAAACTCATTTCATGTGAAGATGACAACAAACAGACAAATCTAAAATTTCACACACCACTGTCGAAAGCTTAGAATTAGAAGCTTCAAAAAATTAAATGATACGCACAAGGTTGAATCTTTGCCATCAAGTGCCTGATATATTTTCAGGAGCTGCTTCTCAATGCCAAGCGGTATCTCAGATGAGCTACAACTTATGAGCTACAACTTACAAGTATCCTTTCATGATTCACTGATTAACTCCAATGCTTGCAAGCATGCAACAAAATTTTGTGTCATTCAAACCTAGGATTGGAGGTGGGTGTTAAAAGAAAAGAATTTGTTGTATATTCACTTGCAGGATAAATATAGAAATACATCAGGAAAAGAGAATTCAGAAACATAAAGTCGAATATTTTCTTACCACAGATGTTTCAGATGGAAAGGTCACAGATTTCAGAACCAACTTGTAAGTTCAGTAAAACCCAGAAAGATCATCACCGAGAAATGTTAACCAACTTGTTTATTTTCAATGTGCATATTGTCCTCAGCTTTTGTAATTATCCATGGTTCACAAACAAACAAAATTGATGAATGTCAAAGACAGCCTTCTTCCAGCTGCTCTGAACAGGAAGACAGAAATCAATCAAACGTGCATAGATACATGAAAATGCCGATTCTTACACTTCATTGCATAAAAACATACTCAAAAAAGAAAGAAAAAGCTGAAAATATATCAAAACTAGAAAGAAATATGTCAGCATTTTTGTGATTGCCAGTTACGGCTTCATTCTATTCTGACTAAAGCGATTACTGAGAAAACTTGATTGTTCTAATACCTTCATGCACCTTCAAGTTTCTTTATGAGTTCTCCACAAAATAGTCACTTAAAATTGGCACTGGCACTGTAATGATCTGCTGGATACAATTAACCTAGAAGGTGGACTTAGGGATGCTGTCAATGTTATCCTGTGAATTTACCATTCCACAGCAAGTATCTTTCTTGATAATGTTTGTGACCCCAGCTATTCTGGAATTTACTTGCATGATTAAAACATAAAACGACAGATAATAGCCTATATAAGCTAAAATTTGGCACAGCCCAAGAAACCTCATTTAAAATCTAAAATGGTGCATTTCCTATCTTAAAGCATCTGCAAGATACTCTTAACATTATTGGTTGTCAATCATTCATGACAATGAATTTCATGATCACACCTTTTAAGTTAATTCCATGGTTGAAAGTGACCATAATGGATATGCAGGTATCTGGTTACTCCATACCTTTTATACAAATGTGCTCAAACTTCTAAAAAAACCGACAGCTCTTGCATGGATGCAGCGAACCAGATTGGCAGCACTATTTCATGGATTAATCATGCAGTAACCCGAATTTGATCATCACAGCTAGTAGTTCAAACACCGAGTGGACATGGCCAGCTCTGTGAAAGGCATTAAGCATCATTTCAAATATTTCTTGATCAGGGGAAACACCATCAGATAACATAATACAGAAATAGTACTTGGCTTCATTTATTAGACATCTCTTGCATAATCTATTAATCACGGCACTATAATCTTTGATCGATACTTCAAACCCCTTCTCCACCATTTGATGGAACACCTTCACTGCTCGTTGTGCATCACCCTTGACGCAATGTGCTTTGATCATTGTGGTGTAAGCAACTTTTGTCAAGTTGATATTTCGGTCCTGAAGAGAAACCAGTACACGGTCAGCATCCTCTACATCACCATATCGACAAAGGCCATCAATGAGAACATTATATGTAGCAGGAGTAGGCTCTAGGTTATGAATCAACATGTCATCAAGTAATTCAAATGCTTTTCTCATGTCTTTAGCCTTGCAGAAACACTGAATGATTGTATTGTATGTAATTTGATCTGGAGCTAGGCCTTTAGCACGCATATCCTCTAGTAATTGGACAGATTCTTCTAATTTCCGTTGTTTGCACAGTCCTTTGATTACTACAGTGTAAGTGACAACAGTAGGTTCTATGTCTTTTAAATTCATCTCAAGCAGCAATTCATGCAACTTGTTTATATTACCCTCTTCACAGTATGCATTCATGAGAGTGGTATAAGTTACTGCACTTGGTTCCAATCCATGCAGCTTGATTGATTCCAACAACCTTCTAGCCTCAACAACCTTTCTGTTTTTGCAGAATCCATAAATAAGAGAATTAAAAGTTACTATACTAGGAGTTATTGCTTTGTCTCTCAACCTCTTGTATAATCGGACAGCCTCTTCAACATCACCAAGTTTTACATACCCATCGATCATGATATTATACAGAGTGACATCAGGCCTCAAGTTACTCATTATCAGAGAGTCAAAATACATCCTGGCGTCTGATAACATCCCTTTCTCACAAAGACCCTTTAGAATACCGCTGTGGGCAAAAGAATTTGGAAAGATTCTGTTGAAGCACATTTCTTTATATAGTTGTATGGCCTGTTGGACTTTTCCTTGCTTGCAGAGGCCATGAATAAGGATAGAATATGTAACAAGATCTGGTTGCAAGTTGTTGGCTTCCATTTCATAAAGCAATTGCAATGCTTCATCAACTTGTCCACGTTTACACAAGCTGCTGAGCAACACACTGTATAAAATGACATTCAACTGAAAACCGCTTGAAAGCAGATCCCTTCTCAACCTTAATGCTTCCTCAATATTTCCCATTTGGCAATGCCCGCATATTAGAACTGTATAGGTAACAAGATCTGGCTTTAGCCCTTCATCAGTTAACATCTTCTGAATGATCTCCCGGGCCCCACTCATCAAACCAAGTAGATGGAAACCTTTGGCAACAATTTTGTAAGTTACCATATCAGGCTGTAAACCCTGCTTCTCCATGTCATTTGTGAGCTCCAAAGCTTCTTCCATGGAACCAGCTACAATCAACCCATGAATAAGTATATTGTAACTGTATGTGTCGGGAAGTATTCCATATTTGAGCATCATACAGAAAAAAGATTTTGCAACATCAGCTAAACCTAACTTACAGTACCTTGACATGATGGTATTAAAAGAAACAACAGAAGGTGCAAACTCCTTCCCATCATTCTGCCGCAGGAACAAAACTGCATCTCGAAATCTAGACTGTCCGCATAGCCCATCTACAATTATGGAACTAGTGCGAGCACTCTGTGGAGTGCCACTGTCTTTGATATCATTGTAGACATCCCACATAATATCAGTGTGCCTCAAGTTGTACAACAAACTGTTGTACGTCTGTATCGATGGTCGCAAATTCTGTTCTTTCATCTTCACGAGAACAAAAAGAGCATCATGAACCATCTCAAATCTCGAATAAATAAAAGCCAACATATCCCATACCACATTGCTCGAATCCCAACCCTTGAAGCTACTGAAAAGCAGCTTACAAAGCAAAGGAGCTGACCCAGTGCCTATCAGAAATCACACGAAATCTATAAACAACAAAATTAGCATTTTTCAAAACTTCAACAAACAAGAAACTAAACCCGAATTGTTAAAATCTAGAAATTGCCAAATAGACATCAATTGTCCTAAACAAACTCATTAGTCTCATTAAAAAAGAAACTTTTCAAATCATAGAAGCCAGAAAGATTGTTTTCTGACATTAATTTCGATAAGTAAGAAAGTCACCTTCCTCTTGAAGCATTTGATCCAAAACCAAACGCAAGTCCTTAAACCTTCTCTTTCGCGCCAAAACATGAGAAACCAAAAACCTAGAAACTCTCGAATGTTGGAATCCAAACTCATTCCTTGACAAATGATAGAAATCCGCCACAAAATCCGCATTCTGGACGCTCAAATTCTCAATCACATCATCCATTTGAGCCTGATTTAACATTAAAACCAAGTCTTTGAAGTAATGACCACTGACAAATTGTCTAAAACCCAGGTCCCTAAAGCCAGAGAGAATCGCGTGAACTGGGTCCGTTGAGATTTGAACAAGAGGTGTGGTGGTGTTGATGGTGGTGGTATCGAGATTGGCAGCGGAGGAGATAGAGAGTTTAGAGAAGATGAGGGAGGAGAGAGAGGTAAGAATTGGGGATTTAACGGGAAAATAGAGTGACCTGGTCCATTTGTTGAGCATGGAAAAGAAAAGTGGTTTTAGATTTTTGAGGAGATGCCGTTTTGTTTGGTTCTTGGGAAATTTTAATAGATAATTTTTAGGGTTTTAGAGAGGAGAAAACCGTTAGCTTCCTGGCAGTTTTGAGGTTTTGACTTTTGAGAGAGAGAGGGAGACACGGGTTTTAAGAAGGAGGAGGGAGATTAAATACAAAAAAAAAAAAAAAGGGTTTAGGATTGAGATTGAGATTGCCTGCACAGTTGCAAGATGTGCGGCTTTTTTATGTTTATTTTTATTTTTAACATTAAGGCATTAATTTTTGGGTAGCGAGAGTAATTACTTCTCCTCCATTTATCGACCAAAATAAACATTTCGAGACTCAAGAACATATATACCCATAATTCTCAACGAAAATTTGAATTATATATATACGCGAACATTATGGTGTTTTCAGATATCCCTCTATTGAACATCTTGACTTGATATGTAGCTAATTAGGGTTTTTCAAGCTTTGTTAAAAAATTCTCGAGATTTAGAATTATAATTTTTAATTGTATATAAAAAAATTATTATATTAAAAGTCAATGATTCATTGAAATTTTATGAAAACAAGGGAAAATAGTTAAAGTCTATAAATAAATAAATAAATAAAATATTTTTTAATTTTAATTTAAGGACTTTCTTTACTAACGAAGTGTTGGTCTAGCGGTTAAAGTACTATTATATTCCTGTAAGGATGAGAACATAGGTTTGATTTTCAGGAAACGTACTTGTTAGGAGGGACATCCACGAACTTCAAACAGAACTAGTCTTGCTCTTTAAAAGGATGTGAGGATACCCGAGTAAAAACTAAAAAAACAAAATTAAGAACTTTCTTAACCTCGTATGATTCTAGCAAGTTGATCTCATAAAAAATATGATATGTAAAATCTTATTCTTGTATTTTATATTAATCAAATGATTAAATATAAAATTATTATTATTATTGTGATTTTTTTTTTATCAATAATTATAATTATTGAACTTTGTCAATGTCTAACTATTTCATAAACACGAGCACTAGTGGTTTCACATTAACATTCAATTTGATGCATTAATTAGAAGAAAAAAAATCCCTATCAAAATGATTTCATTTAATTGGTTAACTTGTTCCAAATTATAATAAAATAAGATTCTCATGACTTTTTTTTTATTTATGTCATGAATATTCTGTTTTTTGAAATATAAAATATTCATGAATTAAGTTTATGTAAAAAAAAAATAATGTTAAAAAATATAACCACAAAATGCTAAAATGGGAGAAAACTTAATTCATTGTTAAGGTGGGGCGGGGTCTTGGCGTAACATGGACGCAATATTTTAAGCTTGCTTTTTAAAAAAAGTTTTTTAAAATTTTATTCTCTAGTATTTTTTATTTTTTTATTTATAAAATTTATTTATTATTTTGAAAATAACACTGTTTATTTACATAAACTTTTAAAATATATATATTTAATTTAGCTTTCTTCCAGTTTTTTTTTCTGGCCTTTGTTAAGTTTAGTTTATTTAAAATATATATATTTTTCAATTAAATTAAATTTATTAATTTTATCTTTTTATATTTAATTGGTCAGGTATTGAGAAACTAACCCGGGTATACAAAACTCACTCGAGTTTGCTTTTTTTTTTTTTAAGAATTTTTTTCATCCACCATTATTTTGTTATTCTTTTTATTCCATTTTTATAAGATTTTTTTATCACTTTGAAAGTAATGAAAGTTTACTTAGATTTGTTTTTATCCGTTATTGAATCTAACTTTTTGAAAAAGAGTTTTATTTTGTAATTAAATCAAATTAATTGCATGAATGCAAGCATTAAATGCTTGTTTTACATTTTTTTTTTAGTTTACTTAGATTTTTTTTAATCTTTATTGAATTTAGCTATTTTAAAAGAAGTTTTATTTTGTAATTAAATCAAATTAATTGCATGAGTGGAAGCTTAGATTTTTTTATTTTTTTAAATATTGATATTATATAAATATTTTTTTATCTATTAAAAAATATTTAGTGAAGCCAAGGACATGCCATCAATCTAGTATCTAAGTTCATAAACACATGTACGAGTAGTCGCCCATCAACATTCAATTTGATGCATTAATTATATATAAAAAATTATATCATTTAATTAGTTAACTTGTTCCATATTATAATAAATAAAATTTTCATGATTTGTTTTATCTATGTCATGAAAAGTCTATTTTTGACATAAAATATTCATGAATTAAGTTTATGCAACAAAATATTATTAGAAAATACTACCATCCAACCATAGAATGCCGAAAAGGGAGAAAACTTAATTCCTTGTATAGGTGGGGTGGGGTCTTTTTAAATAAAATGGTACTGTGGAATTTGATAAAAATAAATAAATAAATATAAGTGTTTGATTAGTGGATATGGATCCCGTATTAATTCCGCCAAACCCTGTATATTAAAGAAAGATAATCATAAATTACCGTTAATGTGCTTTATTCCATCTTAAGTAATGCTAAAAATCAAGAGAGAAAAAAGACGGAAGAAGAAAGAACGCACATGGATCGTTACGCTGATGAGATCATCCTCAGATCCTAAAACCCTAAATAAAATCATATATAACCAATGGCTCATCATAAGTTCTTAAAACTTATTTCTTGTTATCTTGTGTCCACGATAAACACTTGTGTTCTAGAATTCAAACCTAAGCACAGAGCCCAAACATGTTTCTGTTTTGCAGTTCAGGAGGAAGGCAAGCAACGCAGTTTGTTTTGTCTGATGTTACAAGTTCGTCAGCAAAACACCAGTGAGGTAATGAGCTGTGTGAGAACTGAAACAGAAAAACTCTTCCAAATGGAGCTGCTCTGCAACAGCAATCTACGAAATGACTTGCTGTCTGCACAGATTTGGATACAAGGAGAGAAGCAACAATCACTTAGCAATCTGTTCATGTGTCCTTTCCCATACCTCATGGTAGTAAACAACACCCGCTCGCAATTGTATTGATGGCATGCGATGGGATTTCTCTGTCTATGTAGGCAACAGGTATGCCTCGGACTTTCAAGGCACAAGAGTACAAGTTAAGAATAATTTCTGGACCCATTACACTTCCATTGAGACCAACACCGCAACTAAAAGCAAATCCCAATGTTAAACATGTTGAACTTCTAACATTAACCCAGTAAATGAAAGTGCTTTTCTTCTAATTTCACACAAAAGAATGATACTGGAAGGAAACATGAACGATATCTGGGGTTTGCAAGTGCGCACACGGATTTGTTTAAAGATTGATGTAAGCATTCTTGAAAAATAATATAAAAAAAATGGCTTAATATGGAGTTTGGTATTGCCTGTGAGAGTCGGAATCTAAATAGTGATGAGATTATTTTAATTAGTAGAAAAAAATTGAATTTCTTTGCTGAACAAAATATACCAAACACAAACATGGATTGATTGGCTAGCTAAACCACCAGAAACTATAAAGAAACAGTCTATCCTTCTTGCTAAACTATGCCTTGAGTGTTGATCCAAGACTCTGATGCTTGCCAATTCTTATTCTCTATTTCTTTAATCACATCTAGAAATTCACAAGTAATTTCTTCAGAGATAAATAAAATAATATCATCCCATAGCCATATTGATTTTACTTAAAATCCAAGAAGCATAGAGTGATCAATCCACAATGAAATTCACATTTCACCTACTTGTGTGCCTCACCTATAAAGCTCCCCTCCCCCCACTTTTTATAACTCCGAACCTTTTATAGATACCTCGATCCAACTTTTTCTATCTACCCAATTTAAGACAGCAACTGTCTCATCTTCTCCAGACTCCAGGCATGTATAAGGCAAATGTAAGAAAACAAATTCTGGAGAAGAACAACATTTTAATCAAAGAAAAAGAGAAGCCAATAAGTAATACTCAAGGGCTCTTCTCTAAACACCTCAAGAGAGTTTATCCAATTGGGCTACATCGAAGCACTTCCTCCCTATCCTTATCATCAGTGTCATTATCTTTGTCACAGAACTCAAATGATTCTTCTCTCACAGATTCTTCAGCTGTTCCATTGGAACAGAAGATATCCTTGGCACTTCGTCTAATTTCTCCACTGGAAAGAAGAGAAGTCCCGGTGGCTAGAAACTTCCAGCCACAGCAGCAGCAGCAGCAGCAGAATCAGGATTCTAACGATGGGGAGGTGAAGAGGTGCAACTGGATTACAAAGAACAGTGGTATAATTTATTAAAGTTCATGAAATTACCATCTTATTTTCTCATACATGTATACAGCATCTAAGGATAGGCTAATTTCACTGTGATACAGAACTATTCTTTTTCCCAAGATTAATAATAAAAAATATGTGTGTGTATTCTGCAATTGTTTCTAGTTCATCACATGATGCTTCATTGATAAAAAAAAATAAAAACTGACATTGCTGCAGTAGTGGTTAGGATGTGAAATAATTAAATAAAATAAGGTCAAACTTAATAAAGAAGCTCATGAAGCTTCTATCACTGTGGCAGTAGAAAGTAACAACATGAGTTAATAAGAATCATAAGGTTCTAAAACATTTTGCTGTTTTTATCCTCATGTACAATTCAAAACATTTCTCTACCAAACTGTCCAGCATCTTAGATTGTATATATGCATGTATCCATTATATTTAATGTATTTCAATGATT
>Ga0307514_10005396_pt1 | contig 11441 bp, 15 predicted proteins | sample 16_EM_MG_FD_203088 | JGI IMG/M metagenome (GOLD analysis project Ga0307514, IMG submission 203088) | Populus trichocarpa ectomycorrhiza microbial communities from riparian zone in the Pacific Northwest, United States - 16_EM | ecosystem: Host-associated > Plants > Roots > Unclassified | place... | reverse complement strand
AAACCCGCTCCTGAAAAGTCAACATTTCTTGCTCCAATTAAGTATTTGAGTTCTGATCGTATCACAACATGATCAATACGTAGATTGTGCAGTTTTAGTCGCTCTTTCACCTCCCGGTTTCAGATTTGCGATCCGACAAGTATTCGTTGAGTCGCGATCGAAAACCCGCCAATTTCGCTTACATTCAGCCTTTATTTCACAGCCACTCAACGAATATCAGTCGGATCGCAAATCTGAAAGCGGGAGATGAAAGAGCGACTAATGCTGCACAATTTACGTACTGATCATGTCATGATACCATCAGAACTCAAATACTTAATTGGAGCCAAAGTTGGAGGAACCGTAAAATGGAACCGCGGTCCGGTTCGAACCTGTCCCCGAACCCGGTGGGTACCCCTGTTTTCCGGGTAACAACCCGGACTGGACCATCCGGTCCGGTTCCAAACCCGGACCGCAGCCGGGTAACCCGGAACCGTTGCTAACACTAATCACCGGGGAAGGGCAAAATTTACCTCGATATTCATTTTGAGAAACATAACTGTAATCTTCTTCTCCAGTGGCATACTACTCAGACGGCACACTATGAATAGCTGCGGCCACAAGGGCTAATGTCTGCGGCGCGAGCAGTTGAAAGAACTGCGATGTGGTCAGCTGCTGCCCCAAGTTATTTGTGGTGAAGAAAAACTGATGGTAGATTAAGTCGAGTACTTCCATCCTCGTGAACCAGGACTTCTTATCATCGGTGACCTTCAAGAGATAAGCATCATCGAACAGGAGCTCCTTAACCTGGATTCGAAGCTCAGTCTCAGGTCCTAAATCCAACCGGTAACTTCGGACAATAGTTCAATGAGCTCCATCTGCCAAACGCCCTCGAATGGTACTAATCTTTAGTTTTAACTATGTATATTGTTGGGGTTTAGTATCATCACAAGTCCAATCGAGGAGCAGAAAACAGAGTAAACACTTACGGGTTCTCGGGTTTGTGGATCGATTTTATGAGATGGACCACCAGGCAATTGACACACAGATGGTGCACCTACAGGAGCACCTGCTAATGCCCGCTGATGTTCCTGGGCTTCAATGGCTAGTTGCCAAGCTTCATCAACCATCGAGTACTTCTCATCGGAAATGATTGGCCAAGGATCCTTTGTGAATATGATTGCCTACATGAACAGTTTCGCTACCTCAAAGGTAGCCTTTTGGTGTTGAGAAACATTGTGATCTCCACCGGCCTTTGGTTGAGGAACACTATGGCCTCCACCAGCCTTGGGAAGCGGAAGCGTCTGGGCGGGTACAATGTCAGACTCGCGTAATATGTTGATGGTTGACTTTTGGCATTTGAGCAATGGTGGTGCCATGGCCCCGGCTGGATGTCGCAGATTTGGAAGTGAAGTGCGGGCAATGACAGTATCGGCACGGTTCCGTTTCTTTGGCAGTGCAACCCTTGTAGTTAGTATTATCTTATCACAGCGCGCCTGGTCTAGATGTAGGACCGCTTGCTGGTTGTCCAAATTGTCTTCTTCGATATCAGGTGACAAGGTAGACTCTCCAGTGTCTTCACTGTCGTCATCGCTGAACTCCTCCCGATCAGTATCATCATCATCCTGTTTCATATGAATTATTGCACGGACATTAGCTATCTCTAACACTCTACACAAATGTTGGAGTTCGAACATTTGATCGGCAATGAAAATTGGCGGTCATCTTGAACGCACGTGCAAGTGCTCTCTCAAGGTGTGCTTTTTGATTCTTCTGTGAATAGTGATTCCTCACCTGGCTGGCCATAGGTTCCATGTTGATGAAGTGAAGTTGCAGAATGTAGACAGAAGTATATATGAGTAAATACAGTGGAAGATTTAATAGAATAACGGGACAATAGCGCAACAAAGTAGAACGCGGTCGAGGAGGATGCAGTTCGAGGCATGCCTGGAAACAGTGACGTGCGGCTGAGGAGGATGCAATTCGAGTCGTGCCTGGAAAGAGTCCAGATGACAGTGTCTGAGGTTCATATATATACTGTCGAAGCTAGATCTGTGTTGAGATTCAGGAAGCGTCAGGTGCACCGGATTGGATGGATTCTTCATGCCCCCAATTCCTGAATGTTAGCATTCGTATCCAAATACGCTATTGATGCAAGAATAGGAGGTTCGATTAAGCCAACATACCTAGAATGTGAACCAGATGCACCTGAAGAACTCGAGACATTAACATGGTTGTATCACTAACTCACACTCAGCGCCGGACATTGGTGGAATCCTGAGAAATGGGTTGATCATGATCGCCCCTGCATATAACGCCAGCAAAGGTAGTTCATTATGCCTCTAGTTCGGGCCTTTGAGAGGTGACTGCTTGGCACAGAATGGTCGGTGTGCTGAAGAATCTTGCAGGACTTGGACGGAGGATAGAGTTGGGATCTTTGTGAGTGCCAACAGTTGAAGTTACATGGGTTCAAAACGAGTTTGTTGCTGATAGTGGATAAATATGAATCTCCAAATGCGGTGTACCAGTCGGATAGACACCCTATTTTTGATGATATTCTGTTGTTTTAGGATTCTGCAGCAAAGTTAGCGGTCCATTAGGCAATATCTGGGGCAGAACTTCACTTTCAGCAGTCCGAGTCTGCTGAAGTCACAATATGTATGAAGTCAGTGTAAGAAAGGACGGAGAATTTGGGTTTACAAAGGAGAGATTCAACATAAAGAAAGTACGGTAAAGGTACGATGAAGACTCAGGGGTAATCTAATCGGTTCCAGTTGTCATCAATGCCAAGATTGCTAGCGAATCGGTCATAAATAGTCACTCACATTGAGATGTTGCTCATACTATCTTTTAAACACCGCATCATTTAATCACAAACTCACTATGAGTCTCAACGGTACAATGTTGACTTGACATAAATACTGGCGTTCAAAGCAGTGAATAAGAACAATATGAATGCATCATGAGGCTTCATCTGACAGCGGAAATATGAATAACAGCATGCAGTTCCGGCCAATTGAGGTGCAGCTAACATTGAATTGGCACGCCGGATACAATCTAATGTCTGCAATTGCAGGCTCGCCTTACTTTGACAGTTACTTGTACACTCAGAAACTGCCTGTTCTATACTCGAGCATTCATCAAGATTTGTTCTTCATGCACTCTTCGCATTGGACGTGGGTGGAAATCAGATATCGTCTGTTTATGATTTGTCACGAACTTCAGGCGTTCAAGATATGAGGTTGGCGGTAGCTTGCCGGTCACCAATCAAGCTGCTGAGTAGAGACTGGCATTCAGATTCCATTTCTTCGAGCTCTCTTAATGGAAATCGGTTCACACAATCTATTTTAAGATAGGGGTTTTTGGAGGCCCAAACATACTAGTTAGTCAAATTGTAGTTAAGTCTGCATTAGAAGAGTTGTGAATTTAAGCCTTTTCGAGGAAGTGTGGTATACAAGGGAGCAGGAGTTGCCAGTCATCTGCAGAATTGCTGTGCAGAAGCTGTCTGTTGAGGTTCACTCTCTCAAGCTGCAGCTCGATTATGGAGCCGGAACAACAGAAGCTATTTTAGGATCTTGCAAATGTAAGGTCCGAACACACTTCTTATTCAAAATTCAGTTAAGTGTGGTTGATTATCGCCCAGGGCTGTGCATCTATGGTAAGCGTGTGGTAGACACCTTCCTCCAATGCATTGGTTGACACGGAGTGCGACAGTTATGGCATTTAAGCGGCGGCCTTCACATACTGATCAGGCAAACATTCAGATATTAAGCTGGGTTTGAGCGGGATGAGCCGCGCCTGCACCTAAAAGTTTAGTGTCTGACAGATGACACAGATTCAAAGGTAATGCAAGGCGAGTATTCACGGTTCAGAGGCGTGCCTGGAGTGGGATCATATGTGAATAATGAGTGCCTTCATGTTGAAATTAGCCGTTGAATAGAATATGTATGCGCTGTCAAATCTGAGACCATCAACCTCAACAGGCGAGTGGATCTGAGGTGTGTCTGAATTTCATTACTGAGTGAGGAAATACTTGGCTGTATTCTTTGGGTAAGCCTGGAATACGCGAGCTGTGTTTTAGGATAGGATACATCAACTCAATATCACTTAGACAGTCTTTCTATCCCTGGATGATTAGAGATATACAGAGATGGCTCTGTCTCAGGAGAGTCAAGATGTTGATAGCAATGCTCATGTGCAATTGAGTGTAAATTATTCAGCATTATTGATCCAGTGAATATCCGGAATTCGTTCGCAATTCTAGTGTCCGGTGCACCTGTAATAGACAAGAAACAAATAATTTGAATCACACATGGAGGTTCAGGCGCACCTGATAACTGCAATCCCGTTCACAGCATTTGGTGTCACAATTCCACATGGACAATATACGATGAAAATGATATGTGACAGCAGCTTCGTCAAATTGACACAAAGAGAAATATACAGCATCACAGAAATTGACCTAGTCGACCATTAAACCGGCGCACATGCTTTTCATCACATATTGGAGCATCCAAATGAGGCTATGTTACAGTTTACCAGATATCTGTTGATCATTGACTTCATCCCATATTCATCAGCATAATCAACTAACACAAAATGGAATCGAGCTCTAACCAATACTCCCCATGAGTGCCTTATTCTCCATACCATTTGCCTATTTTCATCAGTTGGGGAGATTTTGTTGGTAGAATGTTTACAGAGGCGTACCTTGATTACACTGACCAGATAATTATCGTTCATCCTCACCATCTGACCGCACGACATCTCCTTGCTCCGTAAGCTGCATTGTATGGTCTTCGCGACACTCCACAGTCCGGTATATCATCGAAGTCGTGATGTTGGGTCAGCTCTTCAGGCCATGCAGGGCTTTCATTTGTGCCACTCCTGAGAGCTGGTGGAGATCACTCGCTCTGTTATCATAACCACTTGGTCCAGTGTTCAATAGCCAGGTGTGTGGAACTCTGTTGTGCCCAAGTCGGATAACCCATGCAAATGCCTGGAGCTGCTCATTCAATACCCAGAACTTCTGAGTTATTACCGCATGGTTTGCTGCTGTGAGATTTAGGCCTGTCCCATCCACTTTGGGTGTAGTTACGAACACAGAGGGATTTAGGGAATCTTGGAATTTGAGCTGCATTTCTGTACGCTCATCGTTGCCCATTTCCGCATACATGTAGAATATATCCAAATGATCTGTAATAAACTTTGTGAGCCACCACTTCAAATGACGAACTTGGCCTGGCAGCGGGTAGAATAGCACCGCCTTTTGAGGAGGATGTGCACGAGGCAAGGGGCTTGTATTACTTTCAGGTTCGTGCAGGAGCGCCTCATTTGATGCTTCATCTTCGTCAGGCTCAGGATACTCCGCAGGTTCCTTGACAAGAATTGCCAGAAATATCTCTCTCAGCGATCGGAAAATTGGAGAATCCACCCAAATGTCGAATGGCTATTCATTGTACAATTGTCCGGAAATGTCATTCCGATCCTTGGTGTCTCCCAATACCAATGACAAGCATGCCAGCCACCATCGATGAACCCTCCACACTCCTGAAGCACCCCATGAAGTGTATCTCTCTGCAAGGGTCTTCAGTTTTGCTTGCTCTTCTTCTGTCCATTCAAGATCAACAAGGTGTGCATTCGCTTTCGGTATCTGAACAAGTGGTTTCCCATTCGCAAGTTTCAATTCTGACCACCTCCTGATCGTCCAGGGCTTTGAAATTTGCATCATCCGGTGTGCCGCATCCTGTTGACCTTCTTCGTCTTCAGTCTGGATAGCATGCATCAAACTCTTCACAGCGGAATACAGTGCATCAGTGCTGTGTATTTTGTCACCACCAGGATTGGTTCAAGGGCGGATGTTAGCGCAGGATGCCCCTGCAGTGGAGTTTTGTGGATCTCTATGAGGCGGTGGGGCACTGAATTAGGTCTCTGCAGTGGATACCATTCCCGTTCTTCACCGATTATCCCGGGAAAGTTGTTCTGTACCACATTCACCCACTCTTCAAGGGTATTCCCCCACAAAATCGACAGCAGTAACCCCATTACAACTTTCTCAGTCAGCAGTTTGCAAATCATTGCTGCTGCCACCGAGGTGAAAGTCTTTCCAAGACCCATTTCATCCGCCACCAGTGCTCCTGGCATATCTGCATCCCAAACCCACCTTCTCACAATCAACCAGATCGCCCAAACCTGGTGTGCCCGATGTTACGGGTGTAATTTAAGTCCCAATAATCAATGCATCATTTATTAGACTAAATACAGTCGCCTATCTCCTTGTCCCTTAACTCCTCGTCTTCCCAGACTCTATCTCTTATATTCTAAATATAAGAGCTTACCACTCTGCCTCGTCGGTCCAAGGTTGCTCTTCGAACCACTCTTCGTAAGGTAAGGCACCAGTAGTGATGTACCTTTGCACTGCGTAATCAAATCTTTCAATAATTGCTGAGGATGAAAGTGCTCGGGAGATGTGGGTTAAACCCCGCTCATTGTAGTACTGTATGAGATCTCCGAAAGTTGCGACTACCCTCTGATGTGCGTACTGAGAATGTGTTGGTCTCCACTAACTCATATAGTGCGAATTCACGTAGAGAGAATAGAGAAGTAATTTTGAATGTAGATACAATTCGTAATAATATTTTAAGGTGTTCTTCGCTGGTAATGTCTGACTGTCGATTGCTGCTAGAGCTTGGTTCTTTTCATTGTCGGGGACAATGTGAGCTTTTTATAATCGGATCCTCAGTTCAAGTTTGACTTTGGTTTTCCGTCATGACACCATTATTGCTTGATAGCATATCTTCGGATGCAACTGGTGTACTCCGTTGATCGTGCCGCGAGTTCCCCTTGGTTATCGTGTTCAGGCATGAGTGGTTTTCACACATTACGTCCCCTGTCGGGCCATTCTCATGATCATGATATCAAACGCAAATAATAACAGCTCATAACCTCGTGTTCGACATCTTGCTTCCCATTCGTTCAGTAGCTCGAACATCTGACAACCTTAGTCTTATCAGTGCTTATCACAATATAGCATTAATAGCTCTTCACTATTAATTGCCTTGCCTTTTAATTTGGCTATTTGGCATTGTGTCAGAGATTTAATCGGCGACCAACCGATACTCCGCTAGCGTAGAGGATGACACGTCAACCTTGTATCTATGACGAGTATGAAGTTGCAATGCATATGGTCTTAACTCAATAAGCCAGTTTGCTTCTGGCCTCTTATCTTCAGCCAATGTCATTAATCCCTCAGACACTGCATGCATAGGTATCGACCTTCCATATACCGGGGAGCGCCGCAAGTTCTCTCACCGCTTAGCGCATGAGCTTGCAGATCCCTCGTACTGGAATATTGCAATAACGTCTGCTGCACACGTAATTCTGCGTAATCGCAATTTTAACTATGTGTTGTTCCGCTAGACAAGGTTTAATAGGTGTGGCCAATCATTATGCGCACTGCTGAAGGTTTTTCACTTCTCAGTTATGGCGACATAATTGCGTCATCGTAGTTGAATCCGCTAGTGCGACCGTAGTCTCCACTAATTGATTGACACGCGGCTCAAGTGTAATTCTGCTAAGAATCACTTGACTGACAAACAAGTTCACGTATTCGCAGATAGGTGTTTTGCATATCAGCATCGTAAAGATATGTCACATGTACCTGCTTCGTTCAACATGTATCATTACCGCTGCTAAAGGAGAACCCCTAACACCAGAAACATCGTTCCGGGCAGGCCTGAAATTGAATACTTGTGGCCTGGAACACGGCCATCTATTGATTGACGAATCGGATGAGCATTCAGCAGCCTGACCGCCTCCTCAAGACACTCGTGTTCAAATTCATTGTTGATTGTATTGAGAACAGCATTTAGTACTAAACTGGTATTTTCTGGATCGAGGTCTTCCTCGCCATCCACTTACTCCTGAACCTCTCTTGCACCTTGGTCGGTCTTCTTTTCGTCCTCAATGATCTCTTTCAGTTGCTCCGAGGTAAGTTGGGCTGATGGGCTCATACTGCGGTGCTCCTGAAATTCACCGCGATGTTAGGTATTTCACAGACAAGCATTTGGACCCAACAAGTATGTGGAATATAATCAATTCTATTCACTCAATCAGAACTTACATTATTACTACTATCAGTCTCTTTCCTACCTGCCTCCTAATCCACCACTCTTTCATTTTCATCGGCTCCCTCTGAAGTCTCAGTAGACAGATTAGCACTGGGGTATAACTAACCGGAACAAGGCTAGTGGGGATTACCTTCACCAGTCTAATTACGTGCTCCGCAATATCCTTCCCGGTAGCTGCCTTCATTTCTATCAAAAATAGTTTCACATCGTGTCCCAGATTCAACTTGAAGGCATTTGAAAGGGATCTGTTAAATGAGATCTGACTAGATAGACAGTCATTCATTGTTTGCCCAGGTGCGTATAATCCCATATACTCTTTGTGCAATTCTTTCTATGTCTAGTTGCATATGTATATAGCAGTCAGACTGTATGGTTCGTTCGGGCTACAATTTTGTTCGATGAAATCAATCAGCTCCTCCCAGTGCCTCACATCTGTGTTCAAAGCTTGGAGTTGCATGCTGGATGTCTGGTCATTGTTGCTGTTCGGCACTCAACAAATCACAACCATGAAAGCTGTAATTGGCAACTCTGGAAGGTTAGCTCTCGACTTTGTACCCGCGCGCTCACCCAAATCCGTCACCGATCGCTTGTTGCCTAGATTTCCCTTCTTCCTCGCCTCCCGAACCTCGCTTGCACATTTCTTCAAAAACATCTCCACCGATTGTCGCCGAATCCATTCGATATTATCGAAATTTCCCAAAGGCAGCCAAGCATCGAATGTCTCCAAAAAATCTGCAACCGCCGTCTCCCAGTGCCGGGGTCCATCTTGCAGCTGCTTCAGACGGCTCTGTCCCCAGATAATGGACCAATGCTTCTTCTCAAGAAACCCAGCCACCCACACTTTCTTCCACTTATTGAACGTACTAAAGTTGGGCTGCACCATCCTTTTGGCAAATTGCTTCAAGGAGAATTCCGTTTGCTTCAAGCTGATTGGGGCTTTGCCTTCGGCCCCACCCAAGTCCGACAAATCGTCACTCTCATAATCTGCATCGTATTGGTCACAGGCAATCTCTGGCAATGCGGGCAAATCGGCAATCCCTGCAACATTTGTCCTGCGCAGTTCCGCAGCCGGCTGAAATCGTTTCGTTGGGGGGCTAATGGGGGGTCTACCAGGTGTGCCGGGAAGTTGTTCTGGAGCAGTGGAAGCGCAAGAGGTCGGCCGAATGACTGGATTGTTTCCATGCAGTGCTGGAGGCACTCGAGGGGCGCCTGGAGATGACGGCCCATGTCCTGTGAATTGCTGAGGGGGGAACATTTGAGGTCCACCATATCCTCCTTGGGGGAAATCATATGGTTGCCACGATGGCCTATAACTCAAATATCCTTGGGTCGCACCTGAGCCTGGTTGTGAGCTTGGTGTCATGTGCAATGGAGCCAGGTGGTAGAACTAGGGAGCGTCTGGAAATGGTGCCTGCGAAGCCAGGTAACTATACCCTGGTCGTGGTGGATGAAATTGATTCGCAGATTGCCCGAATTGAGTGTCTTTGCTCGGTGTATTTCCAACATTATTATCTGATGCTCCCACATTGTCATCTGCGCGTTGTTCTGAGCCAAACAGCCCACTGGTTGTAGCAATATTGGTTGTCTTTGGCAGAAATCCATTCGTCAACATTGTATGTGAACAAAAGATGTTCGCAATCAAATAATCAATTCAATTGGTGATTTCGAATGAAGCGGAGTATAGTTGAGAATATTGAAGGTAGCAGTGACATTCAGCGGAATGAAGGCCTCTTATATCCATCTTCGTTGTCACGAACTGTGGTGTTTCACTTCGCCTTTAATTCTATGAAACCCAGCTCAGAAAAAGAAATCATAATTACACTCTTCCCGCCATTCTTTGTTATATGCTCTAATTGGTATAGTAGGATCTTGGAGTGAAGCTCTCTTTTGTTCAGTTCATGACTGTAAAGGTCATACAAGGGATACGACACGATATCTCCAGGAACCTGACAAGAACTATATCCGGTTGGAAGGTTAGCATGACTAGGCATTTTATACTCAAAATGTTTGTGTATAACCTACTACTTCATTCAATATGAGGCCTGTTAGTCAAGAAGCAGCAGTGATTCCTTCCTTTTGAGCTCCTTGTGTTAACCTCGTTGTCTCCTCAGAATCCACCCACAGGTCAAGGATCATTAGTGAAGAAGACATCCTACCAGCCTATCAGTTCTCGATGATCATTGAGCGGGCATACTGTCAGCCAGGAAACTCACCTACTCATTGTATTAAGCTGATGTTATCCGCTGCTTGAGGCTCGAGCGTAGACATAACATGCACAATGCTGCAATGGCATAGTTTACGATAAGGCCAATCGTAGTAGCACCTGCTCAAAAGTATTAAAAGTTGATCCCAGTGATGACATAAGATGCTTTCATTGCGAACGATTTTCAGTAGATAATGTGCAGCATTATTGTGCCGGATTTGATTGACATTATTGTAGTTTGTGAAGAAAACTGATCGTAAAGTGACTTTGTTATACCCCTCCTCTACATTTGGTGGGGTGTGATGTAGCTTTGAATGTAATACGCTAACCTGAGTTAGAGTTAGCTTGCCTTCAAATAAATATCCTTGACGCTGAAATCCAGCAACAAACCATACCCCCTAAAGCATCATCGAGATTCATCAGAACACTGAGTATTTCTAAAATATGGTCAACAATTGCCGGAAACATGTTAAATGCTTTGTCAGCAAAAAGAAATCATGCAACGAAAACAGTCTGGAAGCTCACTTTCAACAATATCACCTAATATCGATGAATGAAAGGCTATTACCCAACGGGATTCTACAACCTGCAGGCTTCCCTCACCCTGAGCCATCATGGTTTGACTACAGTAGGTGCACCTGAATGGCCATCGACAAGCTGTCAATTAATGATCTACTCATAGACAACGTACCAGGTGCACCACCACCTGAAGATACTCCCAACGAAGTGTAAGGGCGCGTACGCCGGCGCTCGGCATTATAAGGATATAGTATGGTATACGGTTGCACACGGGCGCGAGTGGGATCAAGTGTAGAAGTAAGTGGTAAGATATTCGGTACGGAGCTAAGTCTCCGTCACGATGTCAATATAAGGTTGGCGGTTACCCGGCGCTGGACACCTCACGTGACCACCCGGCAACCCTAACCACGCATACTTGACGACGCCGTTACATCATCCCCCTCTTTTAGGGCAGAACTCCCGGGCTGCTACATACAAGTATAAACAAGAAAACAACCCGCATACACGCTCGTACGATCCCGTAAGTCCAACGACTGATCCGTACGTCCAGGATGACCTTCCGGCGCACGGGGAAACTCCACCTCCAATTGACTGGATTTCCGGAGGTGGTA
>Ga0307514_10005395_pt1 | contig 11442 bp, 4 predicted proteins | sample 16_EM_MG_FD_203088 | JGI IMG/M metagenome (GOLD analysis project Ga0307514, IMG submission 203088) | Populus trichocarpa ectomycorrhiza microbial communities from riparian zone in the Pacific Northwest, United States - 16_EM | ecosystem: Host-associated > Plants > Roots > Unclassified | place... | reverse complement strand
GAATTCTAATCTTGTGAGTAAATGAAAAATACCAAAAGTTCGATCTCCAATCATCATAATCCATGGACTCTGCAAAAGTAATCCAAAACCTAATTGATAAGCATGTTGCCAGTGTTCTCATAGAGGACTTTTCATAATGGCTGTGAATGGTTGCTCTTTGAATAAGGCTTAGATAATCTTAGTACCAGTAGTCAAAGCGAACAATTATAACTTATCTGATGAGTGGTACATTGCTGGTCATGCATGTATTTCTCTCATTTTCATCCAGTAAATAACAATCAACAAGCAAAGGTTAGAAGAAATGACTAATCATTCACAACAATAATGACAAACATGCCATCATAAACTATTTTAAAGAAATAGATACTGCTTCAAGGTGCTATTGAAAGTGTGGGATGAAGTAACAAAATTTCATGAATAGTGTCAAAAGAATACCAATTAGCAACCTTCCTATTTTATGGAAATGACTTAAGACTATAAGAGATAGGAAAGAGTTTTCTCTGATCAAAGAAGAAATATTTATCGAGAAAGGAGAAATGCAGAAGTATGACAATAGGGAGATTTTATAAGAAATCCTTCTAGATAAAACAAAATTACAAAAATGAAAGGGCTTTTCAAATCAAATTCAATATCAGCTAAAAGAGTTCGTCCAGGAATAAAAAAAAAGATAAAAAAACAGAACAACACCACCTCAATAAAAAAGAGGAAACCCCTCTATTTAACATTAGTTTCTTCCAAAATAGCGGATCTCAAAAAATTAAATTACTCTTTGTCCAAATACACCAAATCACCAAAATCAGCGCGCATGTTTCCAAGAAATCTACAATTTTTCTCCATTTCAAAATCCATTAATGACTGCATGAAAAATATTTAAGAGCTTGTATCATTCATTAGAAAGTCCAGATGATGGAGGACACGCTAAGGATCTCATTATTTTTATGCTAGAAAGCAAATGCATGAATTGAATATTAATTATATATTTTTCAAAGCATCTCATGTTATGTTTTGAGGCAGCTTTGGATGTTATTGAAATTTAGCTCTCTCATTCTCTATTGCTAATCCTTTCTCCCTCATCTTCTCTCTTTTCTCTCTCTCTTTCTTGTCCCTTTCTTGTTCATGATCAGCAGAAAGACTATTCCACATGTTCTAAAAAGATAATTCCAAATGCTCAGAAAAAAACCAGGTGCATAATTGACCACCTAAAACTAGGAAATGAAGTGAAGTCCTTTAAAATTTTCTACATGCAGAGGAAAGCCCTCACAAGTCTACGATTTCCCATGAAAATAATGTTCCCGCAGGCAATCATGGAAGCAGCAGATTTTTTATAGCTCCAAGTATACAAGAAACTACACCACAGCAAGATAGTAGAGCAATAAAAGTTTCTGCTTACCCCTAGCAGTTCCCTGATTCAAAGCATTTCCTAGCGAAAGAATAGTCTGCATGATTCTCTTCAATTTGGCAGAATTCTTTATCTGATAAAGCACCAGAAACAATGATTCCAATACTTAGAACATGTGAATTAGTACCCAAAACACTAACACAAATTAAAAGAGTGAGTAATATAGTCTAACTTGCCTCTTCTGCTGCAGAGTTCACAACATTAAGGCTTTTTCTGAGGTCAGAGACCTAAAATTGCAAACATATAATGACAGGCTCAAATCTAACACAAAACCAAGCATAATAAGTAGCAAACATTTGAATGCATTTCCTAACCTGGGAATGAAACTGCATCTTGAATGAGAAAACTCTGAGTTTAGATTCTACTCTTGGCACCTTCATTAACTCTAAGAAGAACTGCCAAAGAGATCCATAAACTTATAAAATAAGAAATAGATGCCAAAAACAGATCATTTCAATTAACACAAACTCTCTCATTCTTAGTCGACCCTTTCTAAGGAAAAATGCTGGGTGCCCTCTTTATCCATGCTAATTAAGAAAATGAAGATGGGTTTGAATCATAGGAATTATGTCAACACTGCAACTTCAGACTTGCATGAATGTTTGGTTTGACATAACGAAGAACAAATATACATCTAAAACATACCCAGTTTACCTTCTCATACATCTAACCATTGTTGACAAAAGATGTGATATCAATATACAAAAAGAAAAAAAACCCCGAGTCCATCCAAAGTTCAACCAAAAGAGGTAGCAATTTTGAAGTATCATAAATATCCATGTGTAAGCTGTGTAGTTTTGAGAAATACTTCAATTTTTCTACAAAAGACAATAACAAACAATTGTAAAGACAAAAACTACATCTACTGACCTGTTCACATTTCCCTAACTTTTCCTTTTCTCCAGTGTATCCCTGGACAAAGAAATGAAATGGCAATTATAGCCCAAAACACATGAAACTATCATCTTGAAGCTCCTGACTGAAATCAATTAGAGCCCATGGGATAACAGGACAAAATTACTGAGTTGAAAACTATAACCATAAAATACAGAGCAAAAGAAAGGGCTATCTCCCAGTTATGAACCCACCAAAATGGAGTCATAGAAAGAAGAAGCTGAGAAAATCCCACTGTTGAACATTTTTTTAATAGAGTGGCTGGCCCAAGATTTGAATATGCACCATTATGGTTGCAAGTGCAAGATATCATAACATCATACCTAGCAATAGCCCCAAATGATACATGATAGAGCATAATACTAACTTAAAAAAAGAAGAAGGAATCACCTTAAGCAGTTCCATCTCCTCTTTTGTTGGACAGAACTTTATGAGGTTGTCAACCTGATCAACGTCTAATGCTGAATCCTCAAGGGAAAGTACTAAACTCTGTCAATGCATCAAGCAATGGAATGAGGGTAGCAAGTTATAAAATATTAGCCATATGGGCTGTGACTGAAAGCGATAAATAACAGAAAATAAATAAAATCATAGCAGACACGGAAATATTTTATAGAAAGTGCAAGATGGAAAGAACAAAAAAGGACAGGAAAGGAAATTTCAATAATGCTTATTATGTGATTTACAATTCCTAGACCTCAATAACGTAATCTGACTTTCATTGCAAGGGATGAAATTTCTTTTCAAAAACTATAAAATATAGGGCCTCTAAATAGATGTTACTGGCATAACTATTGAGATGACAATGAGCAGGGTGACATTAATGTAAGCTACAGAAATGCTTGTATTGGCATCAGGGGCATCATGATTGTTTAAGAAAACATGCTGATGCAGACAACAAAAGAAGCAAGATTGATAACTTTCTTTAGACAAGGGCATTTCTGTAATTTCCAGATCTGCTGAAAATTCTGGAAAATTTGTCTAGGTTTTGATTTTATATTTAGCATTCTATTATTATAAAGTAATTAGCTTTATTAGGTTTTTCCTATTCTAAATAGATTTCTTATATGGGAAAACAAGTCCTTGGACTAGAAGTACTAACATCTCTATAAAACGGCCATGCAATCTTTCAATATTTTAATTACAGTTTATGAATAAAAATTCTAGCAAATTGCTTTTGATTGTGTGATTCAATCTTCCTTAGGTGTGACTCCTAAGAACCCTAGGTGTGGAGCATAGGTTTTTCTATCCTCTAGGTGTGACTCCTAGAATCTTATCCCGCCCACATCCTTCCTCAAATTCCAGCTGAAATCCACATAAATACAGCTCTAAACAGCCCTATAACAGCATCTAAAAGTCAGATTAGAACAGCCCATAGGCTGTCCTGCATCACATGCTTTTGATTGCTCTATATATTACCTGTAAGGTGTTCTTATGGCTGCAAGAGAAAACAAAAAAAACTGTAGCTACAGTAGTTAGGATATGTTTGGTATTGTGGTCTTGGTCCACAAAAGCCAACTGTGGTGGTGTCCCAAAGCATTAATTGCAATGCTTTCCCCGAAACACCTAAACTGCATTCATGGTCTTGGAGTATGCCAAACACAACTTCAGAGAAGGACATGATTCCCAAATATTATCCTAGATATGACAAAGTATTTGTGCTGCCGCGCTTATACAGGTAGATAAAGGGACAGTGAAGTTGGCTTCTGTATTCATCTAAACTAGGAGGCTTTGCTCTGAACATTAATTATAGCTTACCATTAATTCATGTAGTGGCACTTTCACCTTTGAAAGCATGATTTCACAATTGTATGCCCGTCTGTGGTCAACCTGCAAGAAAATAATAATGAGGAGAACATACAAATACTTAGACACACACATATTATATAACTTCTCAGTTTCATTCCCATAATATAAAAGCTGAAATGCTGAAATTTTTCATAAAATAGTATGTTATCAATTAGCAAAATAATGTATTACTCATATTGTCTTAAGATCCATGACAGGAGATTGCTTAGTTTAGCCTTTAAACTGTGATGCTTGAAACACTAGAATGACTAAGATGGTAAATTTTGAATTGACATTTACAACAAAATTCCCCAGAAGTCTGAATGATAAAAGAAGAGGTAAATGTAGACAATTTCAAGAAACAAAATAAATTGCAGCAGTCATGCATTACAGTTATGGGTTTGAAGTATTAAATTTGATCCCGTGACTGTCAAAAAAGATAACAGCAGCAGTCTGAGGGTTGAAAGGAAAGGATTTATGCACACTTCTTCAACTGAGAGAAAAATGGCAGCAATCTAGCACTGCATCAATTAGGACAACATATTCATTTACCAGTTGCACTTTGTCAACTTTAGGTCCCCGTGAGCCACGCACACTTGATTTCCCGCCATGATCTGTATTTGAAACTGCCGCGGAAAAAAGATTCTCAAGTTCTGACATGTCAATCTCTGGGGCCCTATGTGAAGAGGTCACAAAAGAAAAGGCATATGAGACTTAAAAGAATATGAGAGCATGGTATAGCAGAATGTTTGGAAAGCAGCACATACTTGGAGGCTTCACCAGACTTTTGCGCCTCAGCCCACAAGCTTCCTTGTACAGCTCTTGTTAACTTCAACCAATGCAATGGCTTCAGCTTTTTAGTTTGATTGTTCCGTGAACTTATAGTACGCGACAAACGTCCCTTGGAGATGGAAGGAGAACCTAAGGGAGGTGCAGGAGTAGGTGGTGCAAGAGATGGAGACCCAGGCGATTTAATATTTCTATTGTTGCCTGTCTTTAAAGTGCCCTTACCAGAAGGAGGAGGAGGTGCAGAAGGGGCATGGGAGGAATTGGTTGACATAATAGGAGGAGGCGGCGGCGCTGGTGGCATCGGAGATGAAACAGTTAGGCTGGTTGTTGGCCCTGAATGAAGAGGAGGGGGAGGAGGGGGAGGAGGACGAGGTCCAGATCCAATAACAAGATTCTCCTTCAAAGGCGGAGGTGGTGGTGGTGGAGGAGGAGGTCCAACTCCAATTTTGTTATTCTCCTTCAAAGGTGGCATTGGAGGAGGTGGTGGTGCTGGAGGAGGTCCAGCTGCAATGGTGTTATTATCCTTTAAAGGTGGCGTTGGAGGAGGTGGTGGTGGTGGAGGAGGTCCAGCTGCAATGGTGTTATTCTCCTTTAAAGGTGGTGGTGGAGGAGGTGGTGGTGGTGGAGGAGGTCCAGCTCCTATGGTGTTATTCTCCTTCACGGGTGGCTTCGGAGGAGGTGGAGAAGGTCCGGCTCTAGAGGTGCGAATCTCCTTCATAGGTGGCGTTGGAGGAGGAGGTGGGGTTGGGCATTCAGTTTTGAAAGTGGAATTATCCTCCTTAAAAGGTGGATGCGGTGGTGTTGTTGGAGTAGTAGGTTGAAGGCCAACTGATAATGACTTACCTCTGCTCTCTAAATAGGTTTCATTCTCTTTGATTGATGAATGATCTACTGATTCTGAAGCTGAAAGATCAAGAGTTGGTAGTGGATGAGGAAAAACTTTTACAGCACTAGATGTCACAGCAGGCCGCAATGGTGGAGGCTGTGCAGGTGTTGATGGTGAGATAGAACCACCTTTGGGTTCCATGAGTTCAATTCCAGCTGAAACTGTCAAAGCTTGTTCTGAGGAGACTGTAGATACAGTGGTGTGAGTGACCATAGATTGGCTGGCAAGTTCCTTTCTAGGACTCATTTCTTGCTTTTGAGTGCTAATCTCTACTCTGTGCTGCAAATCTGCATTTGAGTCTTCCTGAGCAATATTCGATGCACTAATTTGTTGGAGCAAATGAAGTGCAGCATCTGAGTTGGGATCAGACCAGTCAACAGAGCTAAAGATCTCTTTAACCTTAGCAAATGCTTCCACAGGAAGGCCTTCCTTCTCCTCAAAGCCAGTGAAATCTTCTGCAACAACGGATGCGGCTGCATCCATTTCAGAGAAAAGAATCTTCATCCAAAGAATAAACTCCGTGTTAGAAGGAGAATAAAAATATCAACAAGCAGCTATGCCAAATGAAATATGGTGAAATATTAAACCTCTGCCCTGAAGTCCTTTGGAAATCGATCTTTTGCATCCCATAACATGTCAATTTCATCACGGTTAAGCATCAAGATATTTGACCTAATAAAAGCTGTGTTAAACACAGCTCGAAACATCATCTCTTCATGTTCCATGTCATCATTTAAACTGATACACTCCAGCACAACATCACCTTGTATATGGCAATTAATGTCAACTTTAACAAGTTCACATTCTATCTGCAATAAATTATAAGGGGTTCAGAAAATCATATATGTAAAGACACCAGTTTCAGTGTTTGTGGAGAGCATATGCCAAAATAAATAGCAAATAGAACAAATGAAGAAAAGTGAATCTTACAACAGAAAGAATAGGAAATGTGTTGAAACACAAAACCAAATTTCTCATGCAACTTTAATGTCCCTGGGACAAAACTTAAACGTAGCAGACTCAAGCTCACTGCAGATTAAGCCTCTGAAAAATGAGCTCGAGAAGAGTACATCATGAATTAATCATAATCCTTTGTCCACAACAGATCAGTACAGGGACTGACAAAAAACATACTCTTCTGGTTAACATCAACCATATTTTGTCAATTCTAGATTCAAAAGCCACTCAAACTTTCACCTTGTGCTGCTTATTATTAAATTCTCACACTATTAGGTTTCCTGCACTTATAATAACCAGACTGATAATCAGGGTGTCTACTATCATCTTGGGACAGTAGATAAATACATTCCACTAGTGGGAAGGTGTCATTGAACAAAAGATCCCAGGATATAAGTGCTTATTCATAAATGACCTAATTTTTTCCCTAAGGATAAGCCTCTTAAGAACACCTCCAGAAAGATTCAAGAAAATATTTGTTCGCCAGTAAACTGATTGAACAAAAAAATGTCTGGCTCTAAATATTCAGAAAAGAAAGGTCTTACTTAGTGATTAAAGTTTCCCAAGAATCAGGTTCATCAGGAACACAAGTGTCTTGTGATATTTTGGTTTTCTCCATCCATTCTGACAGCTTTCATGGGGAAATTACCTTGTTGAGATGAACACTGCTTGTTCAATTGAGCAATTATGAGGCTATTTTGGTTCAAGTTTATTTCTTTGAAAATCTTAGTTGGTGGCCAAAGCTATTCTTGTTCTATTAAATTTCACAATCCAAAGACATCATCACCATCTAAGAGTGCAAAGTGAAGCAATAATTGGAATATAAATGCCGTCACATGATGTTTCAACAATTGACTAGCACAGATTAATAGATCTTTGTGGGAAATGGCGTGACGATGAAGAATGTACAAAATAAAAAAGCAAGTATATATAACATAGAATTACGAAGTTACCTGCTTATAAGCCCGAGGAATTTTTCCTTCCTTTTGAGTTGAGTACAGAAGTTTGGAAGTTCGATCAGAAACAAGAAAAGGGTCCTGCCCGTATACCCGAAATAGTGGACGGCAGCCCCCCTCCCCATCAAAATTAGGAATAGATCTTAGAATGACACAATCCAATGTGAGAGCTCTATCCAATGGAGGCCAATATGAGGCCACATTCCTCCTTGATACATATTGTAGATACCTCAGTTGAGAAGGTACAGGATTCAATGCTGAGAACAACTGCAAAAGCTCTCGGGGAGCCTGCCTATGAATCATGTCCAAGGTCTTCTGCTCTCCACTATACTGTTTCCTATAAATCAACAGTCCAGCCAGCATGAAAGCGAGAACCGGCCAACCACCATGTTCACAGTGCATTAACAGAATATTCTGCTGTCCAAGGGAGAGCCAACTTTCACCTGATCTTAGAAAATGGTGAATCATCTCCATCGTGAGCAATGGGGAACCCTCGTATTGCCAAGGGTACTCCATTAAGGTCATATCATACTTGAATAAAGCATCAGCAATCTTGGTTTGTTTCTCTCCCTCACGGAAATTAAACACCAAGAATGAAGCATCAGGGAAATGTTCTTTAAGTTGACCAACTGTTCGACCAATGTAACCTTCATAATCTTCTTGCCAAGCATCAATGTTAAAGCAGCAATCAAACACTGCATTCACACAGAATGTGTAAATGTCAGCCATCAAATTAATACTTAACCCAGTTGTTGTTTTAAGTCATAACCCCCCCACAAGGCACCAAAAAATTATATCTTTTCTAAACGATCCCAAACATAATCCTCTTGACTCAAGCCACCAAGCCCCAAAAATTTTCAAATTTCAAAATCCCTACGATATACAAATGAATTCATTACTTTTTAACTTACTGCTGTAATTAAGCTAATGAGTTTCTAATAGACGTCTAAAAATGAGTACAACTCAAGTAATAATCAAAATCCACAACCCCGAATTGCATTCTCCACAATACATTTTCTTACCATCCTAACACAAAAAGGAAATTTTTTGAATCAAACCCACTTCAAAACATGACTCAATTATTCAAACACAATCAACCAATTCTCTCCCTAAATAAAAAATGAACTTAAAATTCAAAAAGAAAAGAAAAATTGCAATCTTTCTTAAAAATGAAAGAAAACTGACCATAAACACGCTCGGAGATCTCAAGAAGGCCATCAGGAGGTTTCCTATAAAACAATTTGCGAAACAACGACATCTTTTAATGATTCCTCTATCTCTCCTTCAAATTTCCAAACTTTTTTCTTGCAACACAACCTTTTACGTAACAAGGAGGAGTTCGGTTGGGTAGTAACTAAGAAAGAAATGAAAAAGTTGGCTTCAAGGGAAAGAAAAGTGGAAGTCTTTGGTTGTTAGTTTCGTTTGTTACCATAAAAAAGCCAAGCTGAATTGAATCAACCATCCATCCGGTAGCTGTTGCCCCTTGGCATGAAATTTATTTTATTATTATCACCTAACTGATAAGAGGGGATGGCATGACGGGTTGCTTGGTCTTACGTGGATGCCATTAACTATCGACATCGAGGAAATAGTTGAAGTCATCATGCATGATCCTTACGACTTTTTCAGTGACTTGGTTTTTTTATTGTTATTGTCAGTATGACAAAAGATTTGATTGGATAAAGTTGAATAGTCTACAAATGGGCTACTTTCTGTTGACTTCTAGCAGTGGGCTAATAGCCGAATATCATCTGCTTAGGCCCCAGATTATCTATGGGCCCTCTTGGAGATAACGTGTCCCTCACAATAATTTGAAGTAATTTTGCAAAAATTGGATGTATTTTGGGTATAAAAGAAGTTTTTTTCCTTCTTCTTCTTCTTTATGATTTGGGAAAAATCACATCGGCGAGGCCTTCAAGCGCACCCCTAGTTATAAACTCATGGACCCATAAGTTGAACTCATGGAAGAAGGGTGTTCTGCCTAAATGATATTTGTCTTTTCTATATCAAAAGTTGGTGTAAACTCAAAAAGTTTTTTTAAAAAATTTTCAAGTTGATTTTAGATTTTTCATCTGGTTTTTTAGATTATTTGAGATTATTGCTTTTCAAGAAATATATATATATAAAAAAAAAAAATTAAGGGGGCCAAATTAAAAGAATTATTCTAAAAGGGGTTAAAATTTCAAGGGAGGGGCTGGAAAATTTTTTCCTGCAAGGGCCCTGCCAACCCCCCGCCTCCGCCACTATATATGAAGAAAAAAAATCAAAGGAGGCTAAATTAAAAAAATTATTCTAAAAGGGGTTAAAATTTCAAGGGAGGAGCTGGAAAATTTTTTCCTTGCAAGGCACTTGCCAACCCCCCGCCTCCGCCACTATATATATATATATATATATATTCCCCATATTTTGAATAAAAAACATATTGAGAAACAAGTTTTTAGCAAAAAAAATCATAACTTGAATTTTCAATCACCCCTTAGCCTGAAATTGGTCCAGCAAGGGATGCATTACCTTTTTTTCTTAAAATAAAAGGGCGAACAAACTTTAAAAAAAAAGAAAAAAAAAAGTCAGCTCAGGCACATGAAGTTACGCTGAAAGACCCCATGACTAGGGTTTTTTTTTTCATTGGTTTTTTTTCCTTCCAATTCATTCTTTAGATTGTTTTATTGGATTTGTTTTTTCAAATTTTTTTTTGCATAATTTTATCAAATTTTTATGATGTTATTTAATTGAATATGATTTAATATTTACTTATAAATACAATTTCAAATATTTTTTTATATTGAAAGGCATTTTTTATGTGCAACCCTGCTTAAAATATTTTTTCTTTAATTTTATTCAATTGTTTTTCTATAAGTTTTTTTTTTGTTTTATTAAATAAAATATTGGTTCCAAAGAAACAATGTTATTAAAACAATTGAGTTTATACCCGATTAGATATCTACTTCAACATTTATTTCTCTATTTTTTTTCAATTTAGTATTTGGTTAAATATCATTTAATTTTTACTTGGTTTTCATATATAATGATAACATTTTTTTTTTCTAATATGTATAACCTTGCCTAATATTATTTTTTTCTTTGATTTTATTCAATCTCTTTCATGTGTGTCTATTTCTATTATTATTTGATTAAATAAAAAATTAATTTTGATAAACAAAGTCATTGAACACAACTAGGTAAATGGTCTATGTTGCGAGATCAAAATATTTTGATCTAAATCTATCTCATGATTCTAATTTAGTATTTAGTTATTGTTAATGATTTTTTCTTGTATTTATTGGCATAGATAATTCTCAATTTATTTAATTAAATACATTTGCAAACCTTTTAATTCATGATTAGGATTTTTATGTAAAAAAAAAGTATTTGAAAAGCTTGCATATTTATTTTTTTATTAAAAAAAAAAAATTCAACCTATAATGAACCGCTTGAGCCTCTAGCTAGTAAAAAAAGTAAAGGAAGATGGTTTTTTTATTGGTTACTATAGATCAAGATTTAACTATAATGTGGACTATTACAATGCTGCTAAATCAATTCCTTTTTTAATTATTGAAAATTATTTAATGTTTACAATTAAATTATATATATATATATATATATTGTAAAATAGTAATCCATGTGGGACCATAAAATGAGGTTTATATATACAACATTTTTTATATTGTAAAGTCACGAGTCAAATTTACAAACTCTTAAATTGATGTTTACAATTACATAATATTTTTAAAAAGGTTGTGATTATTTCAAATTTTCAACATGTTTTAATCTAA
>Ga0307514_10005394_pt1 | contig 11443 bp, 12 predicted proteins | sample 16_EM_MG_FD_203088 | JGI IMG/M metagenome (GOLD analysis project Ga0307514, IMG submission 203088) | Populus trichocarpa ectomycorrhiza microbial communities from riparian zone in the Pacific Northwest, United States - 16_EM | ecosystem: Host-associated > Plants > Roots > Unclassified | place... | reverse complement strand
ATGTGACACATATCCGCCGTGGGAATCTTGCACGTGACTCCAACCAGCTGCGACAAACTTTGCGGTTTTTGCAGGACGGAGGCAAATGAAAAAATTACAAGACCCAGGACTTACAGTCCCGGGAATTTCACCAAGCTCCTTGACGAAATAAGCGGTAGGTAACTCTCAACAAACCCGCGAATCGTGCTGTCATCTCCGATACCACAGCAGCACGAGGAGAAATCCCCCCCTAAGTACGACGTTGAAACCGTGGTGACGTTCGACTAGGGCATCCAACGACGCGTCGACGGCCATCCAACCCTCAGCGTTGACAGGATATTGCAGACTTGCGCGCATCGTATTCGGGATCGAAATACCGAATTCTTTGAGCAGGGGTGAAGTTATCGTTCGGAGCGTCCCCTGGACCCACTCGTGGACTTGTGAGACGGTCCGACTCGACGCTGAGTCCAAACCGTTCGAGAACCACGCTTCGCTCGAGGTTCAACGGGATCGCTAAGTTCCCAACAGTTACACCTCAACATAAACTTGAATTGAGAGGGATTTGACTCACTGGTATGATATCGACGTCGCAGTGTGACCGTATTCTTCGAGATATCTCCGACCCAGTATTGCATAGTACCTGCGATGAGCTTCGTCCACAGGTAGGAGGCATATTCTATGACAATATCAGTTAAGTTGATAGACCAGAGAGGGCAGATTGTATCTGTACCGTGGAGGATGGAATCCGGGTCAGTTGTCGCTCGGGCGGCGGCCCTCACCTCGAGTCCGGCGGTTTCCGAGACACTGACATTGTGGATGTCAGCTTTTTCTTTTTTGGAAAAAAAGAAGGGATTGACAGCTTCGCCTATAAACGAGGATGTCTGGTAAACGGTGCGCAACACCTGCGCTTTCCCCTACCCTCCTTTTCAACGAACCCGACATCTACGACCGCGATGGGTCGATATCCGTGGGCGGAGTTCCTTCTCTTCGAGTTTCTTCGCGTCATCGCCTCCTACCCAACGCGTCAACATTTTTATCGGGTAGTCGTCTTCACTGCCATGGTCTGCGTGGCAGCGCAAATTTACCTAACGCCAAAGTACACCGAATCGCTCGTCGTTACCCACTCCATGAGTGTTATGGTTGCGTTCCACTTCGCACACACGGCATGCCTCCTGTTTGTAGAAGGGCCGTTCCCTGATCACTGGAGGCGCGTTCGCGACGAGGTTCATGCAAAGACTAACGCAGGCGGCTTGGATGCCCTGCCATCGGGTTTCCCCTTGGCGAAGAAGTTATCGTGGATGATCGATATCGCATACAGTTTCCGTCTGGTTGGCTGGGTCCAGGAACCACATAACTGTTTGCCTCCACACCCACCACCTTCGCGTCTGACGTTTCTCAAGAAGACCTCCTTCAAACTCGTCATCAATCACATCGTCGTTGATCTTATGCGTTCCGTTTTCGCTTTAAACCCAGCGTTCGACTCTCGTCGCCACGATCCAACCGACGGGCCAGAAACCTACCTCGCCGCAGTCCCGCTCCTGCGTCGTGTACCTTACATCCTGGCCCAGGGCCTTATGGTGGCAGGCGGGATGAACACCGCCCACGGTATCTTCGCCTTAGTGTGTGTTGGCCTTGGTTTCTCGAGTCCCACACTATGGCCGGATATGTGGGGTCGCTGGGGAGATGCATACACTGTGCGCAAACTTTGGGGGTACGTCCTTTGCCAAACCTTCCACTCTCCTGTTCGATGACAGGACATATGTTAGGCGAACATGGCACCAACAGATGCGACCGGTATGACCCTTCCCTGTTTTTATTATTTAAATGAGTTTTCCTGAGGATTTTCTGTTGATCAGGTGCTCACGGGGTTTGGGAGGCTCGTTGCGAACAAGTTTTTCAAGTTTCCTCGCGGCACAAATCGATCGTCCTACACCCAGCTCTACACCGCCTTCTTCTCGTCGGGACTCTTCCACTTCGCTGGTGACTTCACGTTCCAGAGACGGATGGTGTATTACTCGTTCAAATTCTTCCTCCTTCAAGCCGTCGGCATCACCTTCGAAGACTTGGTCATTTACATCGCCAAACGCTTGCTTCGTCAGAAGGCGATCGAATTAGAACCGGGGAGGCCTGATGAATCTTGGGGAGGAACGGCTGTGAGAGTTGTTGGTTATTGTTGGGTGACCATATGGTTTTGTATGACGTTGCCAGTATGGCTAGACGAACCCAACACTGTTGGATTCGGTGGAATGGATAGAGGGCCTATCACACAGTCGTTATTAGATATGTGGAATCGAATGACTTAAGATGCATGTCGGATCTTCGTTTACTTGATTGGATGTATGGGCACGCACCCCAATCTGCAGACAAATTTTCATTCCCCGCGACAGTTAATCCTCGAGTTTGACCTCAAATCCCCCCCGCCGACACCATAGGCAGGGAGGAGCTTTCGACCACCTCACGGGTAGGGTCCTCCCTCTCAATCGTCTTCACCCGGCCTGTTGTGAGAGCCAAAGCTTGATCGGCGAGCTCCCACCCGTTCCTCCAGTAGTGGAATTTCGTTCTGTCAACTACCAGGTCAAACTTGAGAACTGCGTCATCTACACGGGATCAGCAATCCTTATTATCGATATCGTGCACGTGTGTCATGGTCTGTTCGAGGGGATCCCCATGGGTTGTAGATCGATTATCTAATTTCCACGGTGCAGGATATGAGGAAGGACCCCGTACGGAAGTGCTTATATCCTGGAGCCAGCAGTCCGAATTCAAAATAAAATCTCGGATTGGGCTCGAGTAAGACAGTGCCATAGGCTAGCAGAGATATCACGGTTCATACCTCCCCCAAAACGGATTCTCTAAGTGAGGAACATGCTCGAACTTCACCAAGCGTTTTGACGAAACAAGCGACAGGTAACTCTCAACAAATCCGCGAATTGTGCTGTCATCTCCGATACCACAGCAGCACAAGGAGAAATCCCCCCTGAGTACGACGCTGAAACCGGGATTACGTTCGACTAGGGCATCAAACGACGCATCGACGGCCATCCAACCCCCAGCGTTGACAGGATCTCGCAGACTTGCGTGCATCGTATTTTAGGATCGAAATACCGAATTCTTTGAACAGGGGTGAAGTTATCGTTCGGAGTGTCCCCTGGACCCACTCCATCAGTGGAAACGAAAGTCTTGAAATGGATGACGTATCCCCGTTTACTCGATTGGGTGTACGGACACGCACTCTGTGGACGAATTTTCAAATGTTCATTTTCCAGGACCATGGCAATAGGTACAGGACGGCTAATCATCGAGTTCGATCTTGAATGCCCCCGCCGACACCATAAGCGGGAAGGAGTTTTCAACCACCTCGCAAGAAGTACCACGTAAGGTCTTCCCTCTCACAATCATCTTCATCCCGGTCTGCTGTGAGAGGCGCGACAAGGCTCGATCGGCGAGTCCCCATCCGTTCGTCCCGAAGTGGAATCTCGTTCTGTCAACCGTCAGGACAAACCTGAAGAACGCGGGCGAGGTGATGGTGTTGATGACCGATGCCAACCAAACCACGAAGTCGTGAAAGATGTAGGATAAGGGCTCGAGACGAAGCTCGAATATTCGGAGGCGAGAGCAGGTTGACAGGTCAAACCTGAGAACTGCGCCATCTGCACGGGGTCAGAGATCTATTATCACTCCCGTCTCAAGAAAAAAACTCACAGTCATGGAACACGTGCGTCAAGGATTCGAGGGTGGAGGTGCATTCCCGTATTATGATATCTGGGTTGATCATCGTACAGTGAAGAAACGTTATCGAATGAAACCGAAATCCGGAGGGGAGTCGGGTAAGACATTCCAAAGAGTCGGTCCTCCAAGAGTTCGTGCTCGTTACTCGCAAGGTACCTCGCAGGGTCGGCGACCTCCGGATGGATGACATGCTGTACTCGTTAGAAGGGTTGAGGTTGTGTGCCGGGAATGGGGTGAAACCAAGGTCTTCGAGGTTCGGGAACTGACAGATGAAATACATGAGGTCGTTTTGGGGACCTGGTGGGTGTACAAATTCCAGCGATCGGATTTGTTGTGCCAGGTGTCCAAAGTATTGTTCAAAGACGGGAAGGAAGGGGGCTGGGTCGAACTCGTGAAGTGTGAGAGTGGTCAGCCGCGCAAAGGATTGGAATTGCGGGAGGTATGGCTGAAGGTTTTCGGGCGTGAACTCTTCTGCGATCCTGATCGTGAGCCCCCGGGTGTAATGGGCCAAGCCACACTTGGATGCCTCCGACAACGTGCGCAGTTGTGAACGGTTTGCAGCGCCACATCGCCGCATTTCCTGTTCATCCCTGGTAAAAACTTTTCCCGGTCCAACCACACACAGCTTCCGGTGGATTATACGCCTCGCAGAACAAAACAGCCCTTTGCACGCCAAGGAGCATGCCTTGAGCGTCCGCGGATCATTCTCCAGGTATTCGAGTATCTCATCCACGATTTCTTGGGGTAGGCCTTTGAAACCCCCGGTGAAGTTTTCCAACATTAGAGAGAGGTCCGCCGACTGTCCCCCCACGGGTAATACGCTTCGGATCCATTTTCTTGAAAGAGGAGCGGTTGTCGGGAGTTCCAAGCCCTGGATGCGAAATGAGCGCAAGCTCTGTATCACGCGTCCTAGAGGCCATTAAACGTTGGTATTACACTCAACGTGTATACTCACCGAAGCTGGGCATCTCTAACCAGGTACAAGGTGTTCGAAGCTTCGTGGCCGATGCCGAGCTGGTGGTGTGGTTACGATCAATGTCGCCGATCAAACGACGGACGACCACCTCCGCGAGCTCCCGAGAGGGGTGGGTGGGTGATGCCAGGATGTACACTTTGCCGTCAGGTGCTTGAGCGGTGTCGGCGAGACGTTTCATCGACATATCTTATTCTCGATTGTTAGCCCTAACATCAGGCTCACAGGCAACCGTCACAAGTTTGACCAGCATCGGAAACTCACAAGTCCTGTTGGCGGTAATCAGAGAGCTCTGGGGTCCGTTTCGTCTCGATGGTGTGATCAATTACCTATCTGTCGGGCCTCTGGGGCCCCGTTGTGATGCACTGCACAATAATGGTCGCATATACTTAGAACCTTTCGAGAAATGACGTCACCCTGTTTACGAGCTTACTCTCTCAGAAACTTGGTGGCGTTCGATGTTCGTGCAGAGACTGTGTATGCATCGGTGAATGCTGTCCCATGGAAGAGACTCGATAATCCAATTGTAAGTGGGTGATCTGAGCGTCCGTTTCAAAATCATGCCAAGGGAGATCTTCCCTTGGCCTGGGAGGAGGGCTTGTGCCTCCCGTAGTAAGACAGCTGCTTGCTGACGTGTTGTGAGAGAGTTGAGACCAAGTTGGGGCGCATTCCTGTGTAAATCGACTCGTGAGTACTGCGCGCAGTGTGGATACGGAAACCGCAGTGGTGGTCGATGTCGTCATAAATAGCCAAGCTGAGACCCCAGTCCACCCCACCCATCTTATCTCTCCCATCCTCTTCATCCATCTCCCACAACCATGCCTAACTTTCTGTCCTCCTTCATCGACCAGGCTCAGAATGTCGTCCAGTCCTCCCCGCTGGCCAACAAGCTACCATTAGGCCACCATCGCCCTGCTAGCCCAGGCGCTCAGAACACCCACACTGCGGGTTCATCGGCCTCGACCACTCATAAATCCTCCACTTTTGCTGCTATAAACCATCAGTTCCGTACTCTAAGGCAACAGTATGGAGATTCCACTCCTTATCAAAGATTGATCACGACCTCCAAGGGGGTCGTAATGGACTACGATAACGTCGCCAAAGACGCGAAGGCCAACAGTAAGGAGCTGTATGTGTGGGGTCAGACCGAGACCGATGACATCAAGGATGGTGGGTGTTCAACGTTCAACGTTCACCTTTGAGGCGCGGTCCATTGTGCTGACGATGTCGCCCTTCGATAGTCACCGATCGGCTCGCTTACTTCCAATTCGCCCAGGGAGGGCTCGCTGCTTCTCTCGCAGAGAAGCTTGATGCGGCACGTCTTCCTCTGAAAAATTTGCGTGACAAAGAGGACACTCTTGCTGCCCGCAGGAGCATACGAACCAACTACGAGCAGCAGATCGCCAAACTCGAATTGTCAAGTGGCAACGAAAAGAAGATCAATGATTTGGAAGAGCTTTTGCAACGAGCTTTTGTCGAGGACGAGCCTCTCGAGAAGGAGGTTCAACTTCTCGAGAGGAAGGCGATCAGGGACAGTGAACAGGCTAAGTGGGAGGCAATCCGCGAGGTGAGTTCATCATTCTGCATCTCCATAGCTGGTGGGCTGACGAGTCGCTGCAGTACGGAGAAAAGCTGGTAATTCTTGCTCAGGCATCCGATCAAGTCCTCCGGGTACTGCCATCACTTCCACCTTCCTCCACCAGACACTACAAAGGTGGACAAGAAACCGCGGCGATAAGAGCTGCTGTCCAGAAGGCCCTCGACGAGTGGAAACCTGGACATGTTGACTTCCCACTCCAACACGCCGCAGTGGACCTTGGTCGCAGCGACACAAAGAGTTTCGGGGAGACCCACGCAGACGAACTCTCTTCCATAGGTCACGATAGCCCAGTACCGCGTCCTTCGACACCCAAGCACTCCGGTGGCACGACACTCCATGATCCCCCGGTTTCCATGCCGGTCCCTGTCAAGACGCAAACTACCTCATCCAAACCGGCGACGTCTCCGACTGTCTCATCCCTCCCACTCCAGACGGGATCTCTGAACAATGCCCCCGCTGAATTGCCAGCACCAACGATCACACCTCCCAGTACCACAACGATCTCGTATCCTAGTGGTTCCGACCCCCTTGATCCTCCAGCCAAGCTTCCTCAGGCCACCCCCACAGTCGCCGAAACGGGTGTTCCAAAGTCGGCCGGCCCTGATGGTCCGGGTCCGGCAAGTGGGTCCCTCTTGCAAGTCAAGGCTGAACATGATTCTCATGGAACTCCTCCCGGACATACTACGGGTGCCATCTCGAAACCGTACGAAAGCGCCGAGGATGAAAAGAAGCGCCTAGAGAGGGAAGAGAGGGAGCGCGTCCTGGAACAAGGTCCTTCCACACCCGCTCCTAAGTTTGAGACGGCGGAGGAAGAAAAGAAGCGGCTCGAGAGGGAAGAGAGGGAGAAACTCCTTGCCGGTGCCGGCAACACAGGCCCCGCTTCTGGCTCAGGGAAACCTGATGAGGACGGCGACGAGTTGCCTCCCTACAAGGAATTTTAACTTATCGCCGAAGAAACGACGTATTTCAAGGTGGTTCCCAACGCCTGTCGGACTGAAAGTGCGAGCCTAGTTCTGTGATCGTTGTTATCTTATTCGTTTCACCATGACTTTTGCCTTGTATTGTGCTTGTTGTATGTTACGTTGGTGTTGCTGGGGAACTGTAACTATGTCACCATCACAGTCAATACGGACCCTGCCTGAAAAACCGTCGCAGGAGGCGGATCACGCCGCCCGGGGTTGATCGACCTCATGACGTCGGCAAAAAAAGTGAGGGTTTAAGGACCTCGAAGGACCTATTCTGTTCGTGAAAACGACTCACCATGAAAGAGGACAAGTATTCTCTGCTCTCATCAAGCATTGAAGCCTCCCCAGAGGAGCTGGCTGCTTCTGTTTTTCCCGATGATCGAGAGATACATCATCCGAGCGGGGAGTGAGTCCATTCGCCTTTCGCAAACCCTCTGTTTCTGATTGCGTATGGGCGAAAAAAAACCGACGAGAAGCTTGCAAGTTGAAGTTGTTCTCGCCTCGAGTCTGTCGGCCGGAGACAAAGATACTGTCTGGGAAATATTTGCCAACGCCATGCAAGGAATGTAAGTCATTGGACCGCGCTCCCCTCTGGATCGCTAACCTGGTCTACTGCACCGGAAGGTACGAGAAATCATCCTTTGGGTGGAAGCCGAGCGAGAAGAAAAGGGAGCTGTTTCATAAGCTCGGCCGGTTCATTTTAGTCCGTTCCAAAGAATCGACAAAGGTCGTCGCTTTCACATCCTTCAGGTTCGAAGAGGAGCAGGAATTCTGCGTCATCTATTGGTCGGCCGATGATTTGACTACTCAATTGGCGGATTATACCTGACTCAACTCATAGTTATGAACTCCACGTCTCCCCCGCTTTTCATCGGTGCGGGCTCGGTCGGAAGTTGACCCAGATGTTGTTCGACATCTGCAAGCAGAGGGGCCTAGACAAGGTCATGCTGACTGTCTTCAAAGGTACGGTATGTCGTAACTGTCCTGTCCTCCGAAGATTTCTTACAGATCCTCCAAAGCTAACAAGACTGCGATGCTATTCTACGATAGCATCGGGTGCGTTCCGTTTCATCGGCTATACCGAAGCTTCTGCTAATAATTCAAACTTTAAGTTTCGTATTGGACCCCTCTTCGCCCGGGTACGGTGCCTCCCTTCCGGTTGACGACGAGGACGGCGAGTGGGAAGATGAAGGAGGAGGTTACATAGATGAAGAATGCGATTACATGATATTATCGAGATCCGTCGAGTCGGGGACCCATTAACTTATATGCTCCTAGTACAGCATTAGAAGAGGGAAGGTTGGAATATATAAATAAGCATATTCGATGGAATACAAACGGTGCCACCTGGGCGCGAGATCCTTATCGTCCGAGTCTTAGATCTTCGCCAGCCTCAAACGGGTATTTTTCCGATAAGATCGGTCATTGATAACCAGGACGTGTCCGATGGTTAATGTTGGTGACAAACAACATGACGCCACGAGGGATCGGGTAGGTCAGGGGGCCACCTGGAACGTCTCAACTGTCGTTAGTCATCCTCCGGTAAAGAAATTGGCTGCAGACGTGCCGGAGTAGATCGACCCAGATCAGTTTTTGCGTCGTCTGCGCACGAGGAACTGTGGCTGCCAGCTCCCCTTCGAGACGTTGTCCACGCGGACGAGCACGAGGTCATCAAAGTTGAGCCCACCTTCACATATGGCCCACATTCTATCGCGATCAGGAGCGCCTTCAGCGCCTTTTCCGTTCTAGGCAACACGCACGCGTAAGCTCCCCCGCTCAAAAAGCACGATACCACCCTGAATGCGGTTGGTCACACCTGAGGTTTAAAGAACGTCAACACAGTTTTGGCGACTTCATATGCCAACTTTTCTCTGCTTATTGACTGTCGCACGCTCCGAGAGTCGAGGATCCTGACCTGCGCGGTGAAAGGGTAGTCGCCGTTGGTGAGTGACTACAATGGGGAAGTACCCACGCCGCATACCTGTCTATTCCATGACATATACCCTGGCCACTGTCAGGCACCGTCAGCAAGGGTCCAGGCCAATTTGGGTAGGTCACAAACCTCCAACCTCATCGTAATTGTCGGACTCCTACTCGACTCGAATACGAGGTCGTCTCTATCCCTCAATTCGGTAAACCTCCGGTTGTACGCGTCGGAGAGTCTGATCCCTGGTTCCCCGGAGTCGACATTGAATGTGATGGGATTGGTTGGAGTGAAGTGATGCGCAGTCAACGCATATTGGCGTTGAGGGACCCACGTATAGTCTGACGAATTGGCCGACAGGGATGGCGGATCTGAAATCACGGACTGCAATGGAGAGTTGGAAGTGGTTGGCACAGGCGAAGGAGAATGGGAGGTCATGGGATCGTGGTGGAGCGGCCAATTCCTGGGACTCGTCGGTGGAGTCGGTTGGATCGCGTGCTCGCCCGTAGTATACATATAAGAAATCCCCCCTGGACCGTTGCCATAAGGAATGGCTGAAAGCATCGGAGTGTAAGCCCCGGGTCGTATAGAGGAATTTGAATCAGTCGAAGGGGTGCTCTCCTGCGAAGTCAGTTAGCGCACGTACGCGTCAAGGCAAGGTGGACAACACAAACATATGGCGCTGGCCATACCTGGTTCGCCCATACGGTGTCCTCGACGGGGAAGGGCTGGGATGGGTGCGAGAACGAGTAGCCCCAACCTCCTTGGTATGTACGTTCCATGTGGACTACGGTCGCGATAACAGAAAGGCATCGCACAAAAGGATGGGCTTTTAAAGTGCTGGGGCACCTGAGAACGGGTCCGACCGAGATGCGTACAGCCTTCTTCCTAGTGGTGATTTTGCTGACTCGGGACATTATTCAAACAGGCATCAACTCTGTCCCGTGCCTATGTTTGTACGATCGTTTGGTGACCACGGCCCATGCATCCTTTGACATAATGGGGTCGCCATGGCAAAACTCCTCCACCGGCGTAGTGGATCGGTGCGGAAGATGGTTCTGATCGCGGAGTTAGTTGTGTACGGATAATGAAACCCCGTGGAGCAGGTTCGGCCAACCGTCGTCGGGTTTCCGGTTCACCGATTGAGCAGATCAAGAAGTCAGTTAACCGAGCTCGGACTAGACTAACATGTCCTAGGTTTCTAACCAGACGTACGACATGTGGGGTATCTCGACCCCATTTAGCAACGATCGCCTTTGTATTGAAGATCATGCGTGCGCATTCTAGGATTGAATGACTCGAGGCTTCTTGGTGAGAAAACCGGCGGTCGGGGAGTATGTCAGAATCCGGCCGAATTAGTGCGCGCATGGATGGTCCAGATACGCTATCTCGAGGATAGCGTGATGTGCGCTGGAAAGTGGCTGAATTAAAACCCCACAACGTCGCAGTGAAACGGTTGAAAATTTGCTAGCTTTTGGCGGACGGAACTTTCCATTAAGTGACATCGTCACGCAAGGGTTGGAATCAAGCCAATCGATTGTCTAGGTGCAGCGGTCAATGCTGATACCTATCGTGTTTGCGAGTACAAAAACGCGGTCGGTGTGGAGTTAGTGCGCCAATGAAAGGACACCGCAGGCCACCAGCGGTTCACCGCCTACACGTATGCTCCGTAGACCCTACGACTCGCAATGAGCCTTGTACTCGGCTACGTCCATCAATGAAGCGAGCTAGGCGGACAGCATCGTCAGATGTGGATGCTCGAAGAAGAGCCAGTAGTTCACACACTTCAGCGGGGTCCGAGACCTTGATCTTGCAGAGCCACCCTGTAGAGATACATTCGAATTCAATTCTGGAGGATGTGGCTCGTGTACCTCGTGTGAAACGCATACCTTCATTCTCCGGAGACTTGTTGAGCAGCCCCGGCTGGTCGTTTAAATTTTCGTTGATTTCTTGGATCGTTCCCGAGATAGGGGCATACTGTATGCGCGATTTAGCGGAAAGGTAGGCAAAGTTCAAGGTTGTTCGGTTAGAAGGAGAGCAAAAAATAGGTCAAAGGGTTGAAGACTCAACGATATCAGACGCCGCCTTCACGCTCTCGACCGCGCCAATTTGGTCTATAATCCCATGTGTGGCATAGAACAATGAAGCGGTGGAGCAAAGGGAGGTTCCAGAGGCAAAATCAAAAAATCAGATGCGCCCCAGGGGATCGAGGAAATTCCCGACCTCCTTTGGCGACCTCGGTCTCCAGAGTTGGCAGCTCAACAAAGACGACA
>Ga0307514_10005391_pt1 | contig 11454 bp, 10 predicted proteins | sample 16_EM_MG_FD_203088 | JGI IMG/M metagenome (GOLD analysis project Ga0307514, IMG submission 203088) | Populus trichocarpa ectomycorrhiza microbial communities from riparian zone in the Pacific Northwest, United States - 16_EM | ecosystem: Host-associated > Plants > Roots > Unclassified | place... | reverse complement strand
CTTAACTGTTGTCCAACTTCTACCAACTAGCTGTGAAATCTTCACCACTGGCAACTTGCACTCCCAATAAGCAATGATCTTGCCCTTTTCCAGCTCTGATAGCTCCCGCCGAATGGTAACATTCGCTGATATTTCATTTTGTTGTACAACCGGAGTGATATTTGCTGACATTGCCAATACTGTGGTCCTGTAAAATATGACAAGTAGCTGGACCAACGTACATTAGGTAGCTGTTCAACTGGAAAGCCCGTAGGTGCCCCTTTTTTCATGGCTACATCTGGTATCGTCGATTTCAGTGTCGGTCAGACCGCGGCTGCCACTGTGGCAGCCGCGATCGGCTTGTCTTATGCATGCATATGCCTTGCTTTAGCCGCCCCTATTTTATGCGTCACGGACACTTATTTCATGGGACTGTATATAGATCGCCTGTTTTATTATTGGCACGAGATCAAGATATTACTACTATGCAATAGTACATTTGTTAAGTCACTTGCTCCCATATACAAATGTTGAAGACAGGAAGAATAATAATTTCAATAAAGACAAAAGACTAAATATGAGAGATTCTCAGTGCCCTTATATAGTCTATTCTTATTATATAACTCATACTTCAAGCATATAACTCCTATATTCTTTATATCTCATGTCTCTCTATATTCTATCTCTCTCTATATCCTATATATTTCCTCTAACCCTTGTACTTTCTGTAACCCTTATTGCATAATTACCTGTACTTAACATCTCGTGCAAAAGTTATAGATCTTATATTGTATGTTGCCTTGAAGATGACATATTGTTTGTAATTTCTTATTGATAAACACCTATTTGTGGTTTGGTGCTTCTATAGTTACAGGCATATGTATGATCACTATGCCAAAAAATCAGAATATTCTTGTATCTGAAATATGCTTATTTACTATGTAGACCAGTGAAGGTATGCTTGTAACCAATATATTCTTATATCTGGTATGCTGGTATCAGAAGTACTCTGTACTAGAAATATTGGGTTTTTAAAATTAAAAAGATAAGAGAGGGATGATTAACTACCCCGCAGGTAACGGGTAACGTTTAAGCTACCACACAAATAAATTGGTCTGGGCATGAGAACAGGGTAACGGGGCTTCAACAAAGGGTGTGCACATGCCAGACTAGAAAAGAAAGATGCCACAGAGAGTGGAGCCCAAGGAAGCTGGCCAAGGGAGGAGAAGTTGCAGGTGGTTGAAGGTCTGGGTAGTAGACGGGCTTAGTCTGGTTAGGCGGGTGTAAGAAGAAGGATAGTCTCAGGTCTCCCCTTAAGTAAGCTTCGTACAACAAGCACAAGATGAGCTAGTCCTAACTATTCCAAGGTGCCCGCAGCCCATACAAAGCGCCAAAACACACAGGATACCCTTGGTATCTATTCGTGACTCAATAGGCCGAGAACCAAAACCGTACGCGTACGAGTCTTGGAGAAGCAAGTATAAGTACCGCCTGAATTCGAAGTCACCCCGATGCGTGTGACAGATGAACCCCGCAGAACGCCTGCAGCGATGCCGGGCCCGTGGATAGGGAATGGGGTAGGGATATAGCACTGGTATTGCATAGCATTTATTTTATTCTTTTAGCATAGCATGACGTAGTTAGATTAGATAGATAGTGGGGAGCGTGCTTGGTGAGATTGGAGCTATCAGAGGCTCTCATCTTCTGGGAGGGAGGAAACATCACAAAATCGAGCACACGAATGAACGAAGAACTGTACGTCATAACGTCTTAGCCTTAGGTTGTTGTTTTAGGGCCAATTTAGGCTTAATAGGGGGGTCACTAGAGCAGGCATGCGAGGACGAGGAGTGGTGTGAGGGGGTAGCTAGGTTCCTTAAGTAGATAGTTGTAGATGGGAGGGGCAGGAACTGGCCCGAGAGGTGGCCGAAAGAGGCCCCCCTGAGCGACCAGGGAGCTGCAGTCCATCGCCATGCTGAATGCGATTAATGATTCCTTAAAAATTAAAAAAAAAACTCCTTCATCTCTTGTATATATACTCTGTACATGTATGAATATTCCTCCTCCTCACGAGCTCGCAGTATTCTCAACTGGCCTGGGCTTCAGAACGGGCGGCCAGGGCAGGCCACCCCTCGCCGGCCCCGGCCTGAATAGGCTATCGCCTGAACAGCCTGAACGGCCTGAATAGCCTGGGGACTTGGCCTGAATAGCCTGAATAGCCTGGGCCGTGGCCTGAATAGTCTGAATAGCCTGGGCGAGGCCTGGGCGAGGCCTGTATAGTCTGATTAGCCTGTCTAGCCTAGAGCGGCCCAAATAGCCTGGGACTGGCCCAGGTCGGTCCAGGCCGGCCCAGGGTTCAGGAGCCATGACCCAGGCCGCCTGAAGACCGGCCTGGCCTGTTGAGAACACTGCCGGCGGCGGCGAGTCGGAGTCGGAGTCGGAGTCGGAGCTCGGGGCTCTCCTCAACGAATGTTTGAAAAGTGTGCAAAAGCATGATCACTAGCCATCGCTGAATATATTACGACTAAGCATACAATAAGTGTGCGATCGGTTTACGATTTGTATAGCCTGCAGCTTGAACGACGTACCCAGAGATTAGTACTTAACATGAAATTTCACTCATTACTTGGCGTGAATTGCACAACTGTAAGTACAAGATGCATTAAAAGTAACCCAAAAATCATACTATCATACTACCCCAAATTGCATCTACCTATGAATTGTGGCCAAATTACAGCATTAGTTAGAGGTTGATCTGGTCTTTTTCGTAGACTCTCAACACTATCCTGGCTGCGCCTGGCGTGGGTACGAAATTTCGAAAATCTACTCGCCATTCGTCTGTAAGTAATCTTAATACAGTGCCCGCCAGACGGAAGTTTAAACACAAGTCAGCTACAGCCTGCCATATATTCTAATATATATCTATCGACCATAATCAACGCTTAAGAACGCTTATTGGAGCCCCAGGATCCCTAGAGGCAAGCGCGGTGAGACACAGCTCACCTGGTTAACCCCAGATACATCAAAACCAGATCATACTAATTCGTTTTCCACTCCAGAATCCAGAGCACTAACCAGACTACCATAGATGAACCCCGATATGTATTACGTAAGTAAATGGTCCCATGAAATAACCGTGGCCTCATGGCCATGATATACCCAGGCTGATCTGTCCAAAATCTCTACACGACCCGATCCCATTCACACGGCAGATCCAAGATTTCCCCTGCTTGAGATTACATGAGCACACATTCCCTTTCCTTTTCTAACTCCCTAGCAAGCCTCTGTGCCTCATCTCTCTGTGTCTGTAACATAAACTGTGTTCGGAGGAGTTCCTGCTCTGTCTTGTGTTGTGCCTTCATCCCCTCTAATCTTGCTTCCTCTCTAGCCGCCATTCTCTCTTGGTGCCTCAGTTTCTCCAATAACTGATCCCTCTGCTTTCTTCCCTCCTCCTCCATCTGCTTTCTCAACTCTTCTTTATCAGCTTGGAGCTTTCTCTCGTTTTCTCTGGCTTCTCTCATCTTTGCTTCCAGCTCAGCTTTGAATTCTTTGATCTCTTCCTGCCGTTCTCGGTCCCTTGTTGCCATTGCCTCTTTCATTTCCGTACGCAGATCAGCAATTTTCCGCTCGTATTCCAAACGCTGCTTCTCAATTTCCGCAGTGACCTCCTTTCCTGCGGCGGTACGGTCAAGCGTCATGCCCTTGTCAACGAGGTCCTTCTGAATATCTAGCGTTACTGGGCGCTTTCTCTTGATCAAGTACTGAATAATCTCCTCACCAGAGGCTTCCTCCTCGCCTTGCTTCACGCGGAAAACCCGACTCCCCTTTTCAATCATGACCTTCCACATCTTGGGGTTCTCACACAGCTGCCGTTCACGGGTGGCTCCTTCTTCAGCAGAAACACTTGACCAACGTGTAGTTGCAAGCACAACACTACCCAACCCATCATCCCCACAGAGAGCTTTGAACATCCGCAGATTTTTCATTGCCGAGCCACCAAGGCGTACATCGAGAATTCGGTGGAGGTAGATGATCCCGGCAAGCTTGATTTTATTTTTGTAGGCCTCCGCAAGCCAACCTGCTACCTCTCGGAGGATGTCGGTGTCGGACTTGTATGTGTCGTCGAAGCCGGGAGTATCGGCTAGGTAAAGCTTGGTTCCATCGGACAGAGTTGAGGGAAGTATAGCAACCTTGTTGGTACACGCTTCAAGGGTATGTCCGATGACGACGGACTCATCTGAGAAATAACTGATAAAGGTGGATTTACCGACACCAGTCATGCCCATGACGGCAATGACGATGTCGTTAGGGCCGATTTGTGGGGTTTTGACCATTGTGAGTTTCGGTTCGTTTTGTCTCAGTTTTCTGGTATAGCAATAGCAATAGACATAAACTGTAACTACAATTATACAGAACTACATGGGGCAGCTTGGTTGAACATGATATATGCCCCACTACCTTGACAACCGAAATTCCCCGGACAATCGCCCCACCTACTACGGATGGGGCTCTACCAGCGCTGGTGCCTAGGTGCAGCATTCAAGTGCAAACTGGCTCAGCCATTGCGGCTGGACTAAAACATGCATTTGTATATCATTGGAGATGGCTGGTTATTGCAAACGAGTCAACGGAGCACCTTACCGGTTACAAATGCTCATGATTTGTCTCAGGTTGGGTGGGGTCAGGCTGAAGGAAGCAATGAAGGTAATTTAATCCCACACTCGGCCGAAGCATATGTATCAAGGACCGGAAGGTCTCGAGCCCGACGGACGCGGTTTCTCGTCATAGATAGATAGTCTGATTTCAAGAAGAAGAAAAAAAGCATTAATTCTCTCTGCATACATTCCTCTGCATGAACGATTGGCTCTCTGTACTCTACCTAATACTCAGTATTGTACTCGGTTAGTTCTCTAGTTGCACTGCATGCAGCGTGCAGTAGAGTAGAGTACAGTAGGTACCTAGCGGGCCGGAGCGGCTGCAGGTCGGGAATAGCCAGGAATGGTACATTGTGCTTTTTGTAGCTTCTCGTGGTTTGTTCACGATTGCTGATGTCAGTTGTAGATACTCTAGGAACTCGAGTACTAATCATGATATCTTCAGGCCCAAACTCTAAATTTCTTCCATTTTACAGGCACGAGTCAGGCACTCCGCTCAGTATCCAGATCTCAAACTGGCCCACTAGGTACTGCGAGCTGCATTAGTAGAGTATATGAGTGAATAATCAGTCGGGAAGCTAGATCTAGACCTATAATGGATGGTGCTGTTATATCACAATATCGGTGCCGAGACTAAGTACATTACACAATCTTTTTTTTTTAGCTAATCATTAATCCTATCGGGAATATGGCGATGGACTGCAGCTCCCAGGTGGCCTCTCTCTCCTGCACGGGCCAGCCCCTGCCCTTAAGTACACAATATCACATTATATAAGTTATACGGTAGGTCTAGTTATCCATGTACCAGGGGAGAGGCTGGGGGAGGGGTACGATATGTTCTCGGGTTACTCTTGTTTTTCATAGGCTCAGGAGGCAGAGCGTTTAAGCCACTCGTTGTTCTGTGAGTGTAATGAACCTAGACTTCATAGAGGCTGTCCGGCTGAACTGTCTATCATCCAGTGATGTATTCCTGTAGTCTGCTTGCACTACCTACCGACGAAGGAGGGTATTTCTGCTTTTCTCATATGCACAACTGAGGTGAGAGTGCCAAATCCGAACTCAGTTCTGTTACGGTAGCTCTTCATTCTACACCCAGCACCACACTCACCAAATAGAATTATGTCGGGCTCCTCACCAGAAATTATTATTGCATTAATGGGCGTAACAGGAGCCGGAAAGAGTAGTCTTATCCAGCTTCTGTCGGGAAATAGTGGTGTTAAAGTGGGACATATGCTCACATCAGGTATACCCAGAGGAAATATCTATCTCATGAAACAAATGATATTCCCATGAGTGATACACTCCATTACTAACCCCTTCAAAAGAAACCGCGGAAATCCAGCAATACCGCTTCCGCCACCAGGGCCGCAATTACGTCCTTATTGACACCCCCGGCTTCGATGACACCCTGCGCCCCAACGATGCCATCGTCAGTGACCTCCTCTCCTGGCTCGCCTCGTCCTTCCGCTCCGGGACCCGCCTGAATGGGATTCTCTATCTCCACCGCGTCAGTGACATCCGCATGACTGGATCCGCATTCGAAAATCTCCGCATGTTCCGGAACCTTGTTGGCGAAGACGCACTCTCAAATGTCATCCTGATTACCACCTTCTGGGATACAGTTTCTCTCAATGTTGGCCAGAGTAGAGAGAAGGAGCTGACTACGAATAAGCAGTTTTGGGGAAGGATGTTAGAGAAGGGATGTCAAGTTAGGAGACTACAGGACAATAAAAATAGAGAGGAGGCATTGAAGATTATTCAAATTGTAGGGGCGGGGAAGGTAACGTTGCAGGCGCAGAGGGAGATTGTTGAAGAGGGCAAGAATATAAGGGATACAGCTGCCGCACAAGAAACTGCAAGAGCGAAGGCAGAGTTTGAGCGGCTATTGGCTGAGGAGAGGGAACGTGTGAGGCGGGAGTTGGTTGAGAGGGAATTAAGAGAAGCTAGAAGGATTAGAGAAGAGAAGGAAAGAATTGAGCGTGAGGCGGAACAGAGGAGGAGGCAGGAGGAAGAGAGGAGACGATATGAGGAGGAGATTATGCGCATGAGGATGGAGGAGGAGCGGCGAAGAATAATCGAAGAAGATAGGAGGAGGGAATCAGAGTTACGAGAGAGGAGGGCCAGGCTTCAGGCTGAGTATGAAGCCGAGCAGAGAAGAGCAGAGGAGGAACGATTGAGGATAAAGCGAGAGTATTATAGGAATTATACCTGTATTGGGAGATATGTTGGTCTCTCCCGGTTGTGCGATCGGTGCAAAAACAATCTTCATGACAGGTGGAGATATTATTATCGTGAGTCTCTCACCTGCAGGGTTTCGTGACGACTACACCAGGGAAGTGCTGATAAGCATATCTTACAGATTGCTGTCACTGCGATGGCGACGACTGGAATCAATGTGGTGGGTGTGGCCGTGACTGCGGAGTTGCGGAGCATCCAGTCATGAAACAACGGGAAACACTGGACAGTTGTGCTATCATGTAAATTCGAGATACCGGTATTGAATGCGATAAATGACTCCTTAAAAAAAAAAAATGCCCATCGGTTCAGCGGGTAGCTCCACGAGCGTGCTGACCAGGTCAGTCTAGCCATGAGGTACAAAGTATTACATTCGACGTAATGTTATTTGTCACAATATATATACTCAAGATACTGGCTCGGAGGTGTCGACTCAGCAGGCGTATACCTGCTGTAGCTAATTTTTGTTCATCGGTTGTGATACTGTGATACTGGCATCAATCGGACATTAATATCTGCCCTGCGGTGTGAATTTACGGCCGGATCCCCCTCATGGGCTGGCCCGCACAAATGTAATCATGATCCGGTTGGAAACAGAGATACTTCCATCTTATTCTCCACTTGCTCGATACTACCCGATACTATCTGCCCCTCAACAAATACTATACCCAGGCCCAGCAAACCACCCCAACCACTGGTTACCTCGTGCTTGGCTCCTATGTCTATGCCCATGTCGCGCCGCCTTCTCCGACCGCCTGCGCTCCCTATGCCTCTCCTTTCTTGCCAACTGTTCTGTCTTCTCCGCTAACTCCTGCTGTAAAGCCCTAAAGCTATCCTGCTCCGCCTTCGTTCTATGCCTCTGATTTCTCTGTTCCTCCTTCACCAGCAACAAGTTAATCTCATGCTGCGTCTGACTATCTTGCGCGTATTGGAGTTGATTTTTAAGGGCTTGCACTTCCTCCTTGAGCGCAATAATTTCCGACACGGCGATGCTCTCTTCTTTGGATATATTCTCCACCTCCGCGGGTAAAGACGGTGGGATAAGCCGCTCCGCAAGCTGCTTATAGCCCCCCTTCAACCCCTGCCTAGACGCACTCAACTCCTGCACTCTCACCAGCTGAGTGTGGTGTTCCTCCTTCAACTGGGCAAGCACAGAATCATCCCTACACTCCTTCAACGCCTGCTCCAACTCTTTTAGTTCCGCCTGTTGCTTAGCTTGCTGCTGTTTCAATCCTGCATCTACAACTCTTCCCGCAGTGGTCTCTTCTAAAGATAGCCCTTCATCCACTAACTGCCGTTGGATCAGAAGAACCGTTTGCATCTGTCTCAAGCTCCGCTGTCGGGAAATAAACCTCCTAATAATTTCCCCCGCAGAATCTCGGGTCCCAGTATGTCTCAGGACCATTGCCCCAGATACTTGACCATAGTGGCATATTGTCCCAAAGAACTCCGGGTTAGAGACCAACTCCTTCTCTCTCTTGTCCCCTTCTGCGAGAGATACTTTATCCCACATTGTCGTTGCCAATAGCACACTTCCAAACGCTTGTGCCCCAACCATCGCCTCTAGGATCCTCACACTCTTTCTCGATGCCCCGCCCACCCTAGGGTCACTTATCCGATGTAGATATACTACCCCCAGTAATGGGATCCGTTCTTCATAAATCTTTGCAAGCGTAAGACCAATTACGCTCAATATATCAGAATCCGACCTATTTGTATCATCAAACCCCGGTGTATCAATCAAACGCACAACCTGCCCCGCGATGCTGACTGTATATGTTGCAATCTCGGTTGTGCAGGAGTTGAGATCATGCCCAATTCTCACGGGGGCGTTAGTGAGGTGGGAGATGAGTGTGGATTTCCCTGAGCCGGTGAGACCAGCGAGGAGAATTACAGGCGTGGTTCTTACACTCTCGAGGGAGCGCTCTGGAACAGGTGGTCGGGATCCGGAAAGCATTTTTGAGGTGTGTGAGAGGTCGGGATACGGGAGTACGCTGTCTTGGCTAGGGCCTGGGGACGATGACACGGGGGGAGCTGCAACTGGAGGTAGAGGAGGAACGGAGGTAGCAGTATATGTGGCTATAGGCTGGTTGAGCACTGGGCCTAATGGCCGAATGTCTTCGGGGTGTATTGCATCTATGATATGTTGTTCCATACCCGACTCAGGCGCAGCAATCGTCTTTTGGGTCATCTTTCGCAAGAACGCGTTCAGAAAAAGTTTGCGCAATCTAAAGACCAACGCAGGAAGTTCGTTATGTGAACAACTTAGGAGTGGGGCCTGAGGTCTGCCGTCTTCACCTACTCGAAGACAACTGGAACGTAGTGTAACACTTTATGGAATAAAAAGCAATGCAATCTGGTGATCATAGTGGGGTTCTGACTTAAAAGTGCCTCACCAGTACGGCTGAGGCGCAGCTCTTATGCAGGAATGTGCACCCGCATATGTACATGGTTACCCCTCTCATATCTATGAGTGGGAGCATGCTGGCTGCAAGCTGCACATCCTAGAATGGATTTGAGGCAGTGAGTGGGTCCAAGCTGTGGGGCTCCCTGACCAATCGCAGTCCATTTTTGCTGTCAAGGCTGAGATTTTTTATTTTTTTTGGAGTCTGTACGTCTTTTCCCCAGTGAGGCTGAGAGAGGTTAGAAATAGGCCGAGATATGCCTATAATGCAGGCAGCCTCACCGGTAACATTGGTAAATTGGCTGAAGAACCAACTCTGGACGAGAAGTGAGACAGTTAGCCTGCTATATACGGTGTATTACACCAATTGTGGAGATCGAGGCTTGAAAGCAAGGGCTGAGGGAGTAGTATGAACCATGTCTACCTGGGCATGAGTAACAACATACTCCTCGAGTATGTGATGTACATATGCAGATGTATTTATCATTGCACGGGCAAGGGAATTTCCTGTAGAATCTCCCCCCGCTCCAGTTATCCGAAATCGATCTTCAGATTGGCAAACTTTTCTCATATTCCTTGGACACGAATAATCAAGTGAGGAGACGCGAAATAAAGATGACAACCTTAAGGTAGGTCTGCTCACACGAGAGCCCATCACATTTCTTGTGAGCTAACACCTTTCCCAGCACCGACGATATTTTCATTGCCGTGATGGGCCTGACTGGGTCTGGAAAATCCTATTTTGTCTCCATGGCCGCGAATACCCCTCCACCACCTAAGATTGCGCAGCTAGAGAGTTGTACACTTGGTGTGATAGTGGCTTCCTTCCATCACAAGTGCGGGAAAACTGTCCATCTCATCGATACTCCAGGATTCAATGACACCCACCGCACCGACGGGGAAATTCTCCATGAGCTTGCTTTCTGGCTACTCAAATCCTATACTCATGATATCCGCCTGAGTGGTGTGGTTTACCTCCACAGCATTTCAGATAACCGCATCCAAGGCAGTGCCCTACGTGCCCTCAACATCTTCAAAAATCTTGTCGGCAAGGAAAATTACCATGGTGTGATACTGGCAACAACAATGTGGGATAAACTCGATGACGATGACTATGACAGTGCAAGAGCGCGACAAAAGGAACTTATGACGAATTTGAATTTCTGGGGGGATATGAAACAGGGCCGAAGTCAGGTTATGGCACTTAGGGCTGGGAGGACGTCGGTGGAAGAAATTGTAAATCACATTGCGACAGAAGATAAGCGGTTATCATTGCGGATTCAATGCCAGATGTCTGAGCCTGAAAATTACCACATTCATGAAACGGATGCGGGTAAAGTCTTATACAAGGAGCTTTATGAAGAGAAAAGGAACATGGAGCAGAAGCTTAATGACTTGAGGAAGCAGCTGGGGGCGGCAGTGGATAACCATCACATACAAAAGGCGAGAGAGTTGCGCAAACAGTTACTGGAAGTTTCTGAGAGCGTGATGGCAAACAAAGTTTTGATGAAGGAATTTGAGAAGCCGACAACAGAACTCAACGAGTATTTTGAAAAACAAGTAAAACGAGACCTCCAGAAGGTTAAAATGATGACAGCAGCCAACAGCAAACGCCTGGGGGAGCTTGAGAGAGAAATGAAACCCAGAGGTGCAGTTGCTAGTCTTGATGTTCCCCACAATCCAATCAAGCGATATCGCTCCATGGTTACCCTAAAACCACAAGGGGATTGTCTGAACCCAGAGGGCAAAAGAGATGAAATACGGCGCCACCTCGAGTGGCAGAAGCAGGAACTTGAGATGCTGCGGCAAACTGAGCAGGAGATAATAGATCGGAAGAAGACCATTTCACTTGCAAAAATGAGTCTCGGAGTGTCTCAGGGGAGTTTGATTACTGGTATTGTGGGAACTTTGGCTACAGTGGCTGGTTGTTGCATTATGTAGTTGCAAGATTCTGTTTTTTGGAGGAGGAAGTCTATACGTCTGTGGAGCCTTAGGCTATGAGACAGCAGGATTCAGTGGATGGATGGTTCGCGTGCAAGAATGGCAGCATCTGGAGGGGTGCACAAGAATTCCGAGAACGGCCTGCTTTGGTGAAATGTAATTGCAGAGGGGTTAACTTTTCTACAAAGGCCACTAGGGACATTAGATCCTGGGGCAGCGTTGGCGATAGAAGAATACAGGACA
>Ga0307514_10005390_pt1 | contig 11455 bp, 6 predicted proteins | sample 16_EM_MG_FD_203088 | JGI IMG/M metagenome (GOLD analysis project Ga0307514, IMG submission 203088) | Populus trichocarpa ectomycorrhiza microbial communities from riparian zone in the Pacific Northwest, United States - 16_EM | ecosystem: Host-associated > Plants > Roots > Unclassified | place... | reverse complement strand
TTGCGACCGCACTTAGTACTTCGGCCATGGTTTTATTTGTAAATATCACGGTCAAAGGGATGATGTTGTCGTTCTGTTATGTTTTGTTGTGTTGTGTGTGTCGTTGTATTGTGTGTCGTTGTGGTGTGTTGTTGCGATCGCGATGTTGTGTTGTTTATATAGAGCTGTTTTCGGCAATCCCGTGATGTTACGCTAGCACTGTAATTGGTGAGGGAATGGGGAAGCAACCCTTGCATACTTGGCACTCCACAGCATTGTGGGCGTATTCGTCTAGACAATGGACAGCGTTCCCTGAACCGTAGAACCCTAAATACATACAGGCGCAAAAATCCTACGCTGATTTTTATTTTATTTTTATAGACTTTTCCCCAAAGGAAGCCTTAGGTAGGCTATGAGACGGCCCCGTTCCCGCCCCTTTGGGTTTTTTTGCACGGGACAAGCTTCTCGCTATACTGGACTGCCATACAATACCGTACCGGACAGAGTGTAAAGATTTTCAGACCCCTGTTCCCATACATTTCTCTTACTAGTATAACGGACGGAGCTAAGCTAATTCTTCTAGGTATATGCGTCAACAGCGGCCTCAACCCTTCTGTCCACTGTTTCGCTTACTTCGCTTGCTTCCCTTGCTTCCCTTGCTTCTCTTGCTTCATTTGCTCTGGTTGATGTACCCAATTCACCCGATTTGGAGTGAATGTTAAGCCACCTATGGAGGGTCTGTTGTTTGCGCTTGGTATGTTGATGGGCAGCCTACATGTACTGTGTCGGAAATATAAAATCAAGACTCGTGGACTGTACGGTACCTAGGTACACGAAACTGCTGCCCCATCCATGCGCCAAGTGCGCCACCGTGAATGCGCCGATAGGCAGATGTGGTATGGTGACCACCTACACTCATCTATCTATGTACCAAGATGTCCCTCGTCCCACCGATCTTAATCTCCACCTTAAGGAGTACGTATATACATCAACCTTGAGTATGCTAAGCCTGAATGTGTAAGCTCTGCGTGGCCAAGATCCCGAAGGAATCCCGTTCCTTCCAGCATGGAAGTAGTGGAGGTAGTGGATCTGGGTGGTAACTGAGATTGCCTTAGATGTCTGCAAGGTAAGAATTACAAGGCTATGATGAGGTGCAATCGTGGTAGTAACCAGAGGTTCAACTCAAGAGAGAAAGGATATATTCGTGGGATGTCAACCTTCTGCTCACTATAGTATGTGCTCTGAGGAAAAATATCTATATACAACAATGTCCGGAATCCTGCCGCTTATGTTCCCGTTATACCGAAAAATATTCCTCTTTCGTAAATTCATCCCTAGGTTTCCCTATTCAGTTACCTTGGTTCTAATCACCGCATATATTCCGTTTCGGGTCCCCTGGTTCGGCTTATTGACTGAGAGGAAATCCAACACCCTCCCTGTTCTCGTGCCCAGACTTGTAATTTTTATTCGGAAATGCTTGGCATTGGTCCTGAGCAGCAAGTCTGGGCACGAGAATGTTAGATTGCATGTACTCTCACGTGTTGGGCTGAAGGTCACGGGTAATGCAGGTGTCCCCATATGGGTAGTTGCAACAAACTGTGTTGAATCTCGCATACTAAGGGTCACGGGAACTGCAGGTGTCCCTATATGGGTAACTGGAGATAAAAGTGTCGAAGGCAGAGTCTGTATATGGGTAACTGGAAATAATATGAACAGGGCCACCACATCCTGACGTCTGGACATCCATCCCACAAGCTGGTCCCCGAGTAGCAGGAGTGTCCCCTCAAGGTTCGTTTCGGGGAACATCCTTTTTGTAGGGCTTGTCCCATTTAATGCCTTGTGGGGGATCCGGTTTTTGGTCTATTTCACTACATGGAGCGCAGCTTTTAAGGATAACACCCTGAAGCATCTGGTTGCCGTGCAAATTTTCCAAAGTTTGATGCCCCTGGAATCCATGAGTGGCTGCTTGCTCTCTTGAGCAAGCTAATGGTCTTCGCTCTGCTAACTACTATTGGAAAGATGTTCACAGATGGATAGATAAGGCAGAATAGGGTTACATTGTATTTGCAGGTGCCATGAGGACTGCTGCATGCTTTACTTTAACCACAATAGACGTACTTATCTACAATGAGTAGTCTGGCAGTTAGCTCTGTACGAGCGCTAAGCCTACTAGCGTAGCCACTACCTTCTTGGGCCTAGCCTCCCGGGGAGTACCATGGTGTACCAACTCTATTCTATGCAGTGCTATGTGGTATAGCATACACACACGGAATGCCACTCGGTCGTAGGAGGTCATCTCACCCATACAACTAAGCAGATATTTAGCTCTCTATTAGGTATGTGCTATTGGGGCTTCAAGTAGGAGAATCAATCATCTAAAATATTGAGGCCCCCCCCCCGCCCAAACTTCCCAATGATCGAATAGACAGCTACCTACAGAGTCCTGGTAAAGCTACAAAGGTCACCAGAAAAACTTGTATAACTAATCCAATAGCCAACTCGCATTCCTGCATTTACTCATCAGCGAAGCCATTTCCCGGTGTAGGGAGTAGTTATATGCGCTGTCACGTCGCCACAGGTTATGTACAGTACCAGGGATCGACCAAAAAGCAAAGCCAAGCTCAACAACATCGCAGCTCCTGATCCTACTTACTCTCAATGGGATATCCCGACCCACTGACACGACCTACAAGGCAAAGTGCGAATATATCCTTCGTTTATACGAATAAATAAATAACCGACAACCCCAGCACATTCCCACAATCCCCGAAAGGCAGAGAAACTCGAAAGGCATCGGGCATACCAAGATGAGTGCCTGGCGTACAAGAAGGAAAAAAATGAGAGGGCTAAAACCAAGAAGGCAAAAGCTGACGAATCCAGCGACGGCAATTCAGGATTAACAAGGCTGAAGAAAGGGAAGAATGGTTCCAGTACAGTACTGGGACATCACACCACACCACCAATCAACTCTGGTTCCTGGAAAACTCGCAGGAAATCGCCATGACGGTGGACGCCCACCGTTATGACCTACCCGAGAGCCTGTCAGTGGACATTCTGGTGTGGGCAGGCCTCTCCAGGAGTGTTGTACAATATACGTATCTTGTCACAGTGGAATATGCGTATGAGTGCACACACAGAAGACATCAACTATGTGGAACTTTATATGATATATTGAGTAGCTTCTATCTGCTTTACACTAACTTGAACCTTACTTATACTGCACCTGATAGCTTCACCAGATAGCCCCACATCTCAAGGCAGTTCAGCCTCCACATCCTCTCACGCTGCACGCAATGCTTTTGTGGAATATCCTAACTGGTTCCAATCATTTTCGGCTTTCTTAAAGGACTACACTGGTCGCAGTGTATCCGTATGCCACGGAACAAATATCTCACCGTTCCCGGTGGAAAAGTATGAAAGGCTTGTATTGATAACAAAATATTACTTCTGCAGCTGATAACGTAAGAGAAAACAGACATCCTTAAATACACTTCACACTCCCATATTCTCCCATATATTTGTCCCCTATTACATTCCGTTGACCCTGGATATTTCCCCCCATGATGGTCCCTCACACATCACATGTCACACACACCCCTATGCATTACATCTCACCCAGCTTTTATCCAAGACCCCTGTTCATCCCACATGGCATGATTACCATTCCCCACAAAAAACGGCGAGATACATTCAACGAAGAGTGAAATGGACCGCATACCTGATTATGCATGATTGTTCACTTCCGAAAAAAAAAACCAACATGACAGAAGGAGTAGGTAACCAGATAGTTGTTTTAGAACATAATGTCTGATATAATTGTGAATACACATTTCCCGTTGCTTCATGTAGGAAGTTCAAAGCTATTAATAAATGAGGGACATTATGGTATTGCGAAGGCGGAGGTATTATTTGTTTGCCTTGTTATTTAAATATGATTCTCAGTATAGATGCTAAGTAAAGACCTCCTCCTGGGGCTCATCCGTGCAATATTCGGTATATATGTACTGTAGTGTGAGTACAGGGAGGGAATAGTTATTAGGGGGTTGATCTGTGAGAGGGGGCGTACGTATTGGAGCTATTTGGGTTATTGGATACATTGCCGTGGTGGGTGGGGATACCGCGGAGGGCGGGGGCGGCAGAGGGTCGAGGGTGGCGGGTTCAGATGTCGCTTGTCGAATATGAATCCTGTGTCTGGGTTCAAGTACAAATAGAACTAATCACAGAGTGAATAACTGGGTAAGGAAATTTGTGACATTCATCGCCCCCTTTCACCTCCCTCCGGGTTCCCTAAACCTATAGTAGGTACTCACTCCTCTTGCGTTGCTCATGTACAAATCATCACACAAAAACACACCAACATCCAATGCATACCCAGTCCACCATACCCCCTAAACTGCGGTTCCATTGAGAATGACTAGGGAAATTTGCGGCATGATACTTCCTTCATCTTGCTCTTTCCCCTCTCTCCCCCCAACCTCATAGTACTCACATATAACCCCCGCGTTGCTCATAATATCAATCATCACACAAAAAAATCACCAACATCCAATGCCCAGCCTACCATGCCCAAACTGCGGTTCCATGGATTTAACTTGCATCTAAAATATACCAACCAGTGAATTAGCTCATGAAAGTCAACAAACCCAAGGAGAGCCCCTACCTGTTGTGACAGCAACGTTGACAGATGGCTGGAGATATGCAGCCGGGAGAGTGGTAAAATCAATAGATATGAAAATAACTCTACCGAAGGGAGTTGCAAAGACAATAAGGTTGGCAGTGTCATTTACTGCAGCGCAGGATAGTCGATAGTCAACAGGAAGCCAAAGCAATTTCTTCATGTTGCATGTGATCCATTGGTCAGTAACATACAGGTAATGAGTTAACGTGGGTGCTAGTTCCTGATTGCCGCTGCTGTAAAGGGGTGACTTGAGCTGCAGTATACCGTGACTCGTATGTAGATGTGTTCCATCATTAGAAAACCTCATAGTGTTGATGCGGGCATGAGTTTCTATAATTTCTATGGTTTTTTGTTTTGTAGTATCCCATAATCTGACCGTTTTGTCGGCGGATGCAGAGGCAACAAGCTGCCCATCGGGTGAAAACGCCACCGAATCGACCAAACTGGTATGACCTTGCAAAACTCCACATTGCTTTCCTGTTGATGTATCCCATAATCTGACCGTTTTGTCCCAGGATGCAGAGGCAACCAGTTTTCCATCCGGTGAAAACACATTCGAATTGACAGCGCTGGTATGACCTTCCAAAACTCCACATTGCTTTCCTGTTAATGTATCCCATAATCGGACCGTTTTGTCCCCGGATGCAGAGGCAACAAGCTTTCCATCGGGTGAAAACACAGCCGAATTGACTCCATTGGTATGACCTTCCAAAACTCCACATTGCTTTTCAGTTGATGTATCCCATAATCTGACCGTTCTGTCCAAGGATGCAGAGGCAACAAGCTTTCCGTCGGGTGAAAACACAGCCGAAAAGACTACATTGGTATGACCTTCCATAACCCCACATTGCTTTCCAGTTGACGCATCCCATAATCTGGCCGTTTTGTCCAAGGATGCAGAGACAACAAGCTTTCCATCAGGTGAAAACACAGTCGAATTGACAGCTCTGGTATGACCTTTCAAAGCTCCACATTGCTTTCCTGTTGATGTATCCCATAATCTGACCGTTTTGTCAAAAGATGCCGAGGCAACAAGCTTTTCATTGGGGGAAAACACTGCTGGATTGATATTTAGAGTATGACCGGGCAAGACTCCACATTGCTTTCCTGTTGATCTATCCCATAATGTGACCGTGTTGTCAGAGGATGCAGAGGCAACAAGCTTTCCATCGGGTGAAAACGCAGCTGATTTGGTATTGCTGGTATAACCTTCCAAAACTCCACATTGCTTCCCTGTTGGTGTTTCCCATAATCTGACCGTTTTGTCGTAGGATGCAGAGACAACAAGCTTTCCATTGGGTGAAAACACAGCTGATTTGACATCCCCAGTATGACCTCTCAAAACTCCAAATTGATTTCCTGTTGATGTATCCCATAATCTGACCGTGTCGTCGTAGGATACAGAGACAACAAGCTTTCCATCGGGTGAGAACACAGCCGAATTGACATGCCAGTCATGACCTTCGAAAACTCCACATTGTTTTCCTGTTGATATATCCCATAATCTGATCGTTTTGTCCCAGGATGCAGAGGCAACAAGCTTTCCATTGGGTGAAAATACAGCTGATTTGACATTCCCAGTATGACCTTCCAAAACTCCACATTGCTTTCCTGTTGATGTATCCCATAATCTGGCTGTTTTGTCCAAGGATGCAGAGGCAACAAGCTGCCTATCGGGTGAAAACACAGTTGAATTGACCCAATTGGTATGACCTTCCAAAACTGCATATTGCTTTCCTGTTGATATATCCCATAATCTGGCCGTTTTGTCGTGGGATGCAGAGGCAACACGCTTTCCATCAGGCGAAAACACAACCGAATTGACTGAGCTGGTATGACCTTCCAAAATTCCACATTGCTTGCCGGTTGATGTATCCCATAATCTGACCGTTTTGTCCAAGGATGCAGAGGCAACAAGCTTTCCGTCGGGTGAAAACACGGCCGAGTTGACTCCATCGGTATGACCTTCCAAAACTGCACATTGCTTTCCAGTTGACGCATCCCATAATCTGACCGTTTCGTCGCTGGATGCAGAGGCAACAAGCCTTCCATCAGGTGAAAACACAGCCGATTCGACACCGCTGGTATGGCCTTCTAGTGTCTGTACCAATGGACTCCACACATTTGCTGCTTTGGGTTCTCTAGTTACCCAAGGAATATTTTTTAAGTATCTTCCCCGAATCAGACTTGATTGTGGGGTAAACAAAAGTCCCGAATAGTAGACCTGAAGTGGTGCCATTTCGATAATTGATCTCATGTGCAACATAAACCGTTTGGCATCATATGCGAGTTCTAACAACCCTGGATCATAGTCCCCCAATTGTCCCTGTTTTCAGGTCAATACTATTTCTTGTAAAAAATAATAAGCATTCCAACTTACAGGTAGTATTTCCTCTAGAGTTATTATCATATAAACTCCATCTGATACCTCTCCGATTAAGCTAAGTCCCTCCAACCAATGAAGAAAGTGTTGTTCCAGAAATTGCCGAATGATCTTGATGTCTTCCTCCATTGGATTCCCAAGTCGCCAGTGATCAAGCCAGTAACGGCATGCGTATTGAACATGTGGTGGAATGCTTCTTTGTATCGTATCACTGGGAATCTCGGTAATCAAAACACCGGGCCCCCAAAGATCGCAAATATTTTCCTGAAGCTGAGATATATGCAGCATACATTTTCGAAATAGCCTGATGTGTGTCTGTTTCTCATCTATTTGAAATCGGGAATCCCTGCACCTCTGAGAATCTTGTAGGAAGTCACGGAAGGATAGATGAAATAATCGGACAGGCTGGCTTTCATTTTCGGGGACATTGAGAACAGAACGCAAAGAGTCCAAAGTTCTGGAAACCATTTTGGGTGGGATTTGGAGCAGCTGTGCTAGATTTCGAGCTGGCATGGTATTAAATATGACCACAAGGGATCCAACCACCTGTCTAAACCGTCCTGCTAATTGTTCACACTCTTGTTCATCACCCCGTTTTCCAAGAACTGAGTGCTGGAGTAGTGTTGTATATATGCCATCAAGATGCTTTGTTACCGACCGGGATGACTTGGACGCGCTAAGAATTAAAGAGAGTTGTTCTTCAGGACCATCGATACCGTCTTGAATAAATCGAAGTGTTGTTGCAGCATAGATAAACAGCCCAGCTGCTCTTTCCACCAATTGTTCTATAATTCTCTCATCTGGCCATGGTGTCCCTAGCCCATGTTTGGCTTTCAGTGGCGACAACTTTTGCACAAAGAAAGTAGATATATCTGCATTGACTGTATCAAGTGGGATATTATGGAGTATAAAATCCTGATACGCCTCACCAGACAATTGACGAAATCCATCAAAGATGGGGATTTCTGGTCTGCTGGTAAGGAAAATCTTGATCCGAACTGTCTCAAGGTCCTTGGCTTCTGCAAGTAGCAGGAGGATTAATTGGATATCTTCCATGCTGTCACATTCATCAAGTGCGTCAATTACTACAACCAGTTGAATTGATTGAGTGGGGGCATTCTTTAAAGGATTAAGAATGAGTCGATTCCATTGTTCTCGTAATCCTCGTTTAAAGATGGCAGGATTGTTGTCGATGGCGTCGGAGATAAATGGACGGAGTACTGGTAAACTGTTTGCAAGCTGGGCGGCAATAGTAGTGAAGAACATGCGAGAATGACTGATATCCTTTTTGCCTCGTGTAAAGAAGAAACTCGCTGCAAGCCTTTTCCGTTCTGCAAGGTCTTGTGCAACTGTGCGAGAAATTGTGGATTTGCCAGTCCCAGCCATTCCGTTAAGCCAGAAGATACATTTGCTGTTCGGATCGTCGCACCAGTCCGTAATCTGCTGACGGAGCTCTACTCGTGTGTCTTCCAAACAATGATCCTCATGTTGGCGGAGCCAGTCGTCATGGGTAGCACCTTCAGCGCATGGTAACTTTGCAATATTTGTACTTTGTTGCAGTGACTGTATATGTACCACTAATTAGTACTAGTACTGGCCGATTTTATATATATCATCACTTTCCTCAACTCGATTGTCAATTTGAATAACAGCCGTCCTAGGTATAGATATTAGCATATCCTATGACTCCAGTCGAGATAGGCTCTTACATCTGGTCAGAGTTCATGGCAAAAGTCAAGGCTGATTTATGCCGCTCAAGTAACTGAAGAAGTTGTTCCACATCTGCCTTTTGAAATGGCCACTTCAGCCTCTGTCCCAGTAGTTTTTTCTTTGTCTTTTGTCTTAGTCCTGGCTGTAAAATCTGAAGGATTCGGCTAAACTCCTTTTCAAGTTCCAAAGAGCTACTTTCGAGGAGTGGCTTCAATGCAATCAACTTGGTGGCACCAGGACCTTCCGCCAAGTTTTTAACTTGCTGAAATGCAGTTTGGAGAGCCATAATGCTATTCATAAGGTCATTCATCTCGGATTGGGCATTTCTGGCATCCTAACCCCACATAAAATTATTTACTACTAATTGTGGCACAAATTCCCTGGGGGGATCCTTACCTGATAGTATTTCCAGCCAGTCGACCAGACCTTGCCAGCAGCTTCAATCACAGTCACCGCGCTTGCGACCGCACCTAGTACTCCGGCCATGGTTTTATTTGTAAATATCACGGTAAGGGGTGATTCTTGTCGTTGTGCTGCGTGTCGTTGTGCTGTGTGTCGTTGTGTTGTGTGTCGTTGTGCTCTGTGTCGTTGTGCTCTGTGTTGTTGTGCTGTGTGTGTCGTTGTGTTGTGTGTTGTTTATTTACTCCACTCATGGTGGGCGGGGTAAAGATACTTACCGTACTACCTACTTAGCCGTTTTCGGCAATCCCGTGATAATACGCCAGCACAGTTCGCCAAAATCAACCTAATACATACCTCGCACTACCTAGTCACAGGATCACGTGAATTGCTAGAATCCTCATGGGGAAAGTGGTGGAATACTGGATCCTAATGGGGAAAGTCGTGGAAACAGACGAAGGACAAACAGGCTTTCGCATGTATTTAGTGCTCTGGTCCTGAGAGAATCAGCACTGTTTAAGTCTACAGCATCAATAAACTCTCGTATCTATCTGTCTCCTCTTACAATTCCGCACCAACTCATAGCCCGTATTCTTACAGGTTATGAGCTCGGCGCTCAGTTAAGCTTCAAAACATATCCGTGGCTAGACTCGGTAGCGGTTAGTTAATCCTACAAGCCTGACACAAGCAATGGGGCGAAGGCACCAAATTACCCACGAACAGGAAGTTTGGGCTCCGAACACGAAGGTGGTAGAGCCTCTCCTCCATGGGGAATTCCAGAAAATTCAAGAGATTGGATTAATTTGAATGATAGGCTTGGGGTGAGAATAGGACATTGGCGTTATACAGTGGTCCCCTAGGGAAATGTGTTGGTTTTGTGAACTCCCCTACGTTGGGGAGGGGTTATTGAAAGCAGGCTGCTTCTATTGACCTATTTCCTAGCGAGGCAATAGGTCTCGGTATCTCAAATGCGTACCTTGCTTGCAGGCCTTGATATTTACATGTATGTGCCGTTTGGGGAATTGGTGGGGATTATTGCACCGAGTTTGCTACATGGGGCGCAGCTTTAAAGGATAAGACCTTGAAGCACCTGGTTGTCGTCCCCCTGTTGCGGCATACATTCTGTATGTATTTCTGGCGCCTTATATCGTCATTTGTCTCCGCTACTACGATATATATGATATATGTATATGTATGTATGGACCGCTAAGACTTGCAAGCACCATTGTTCTTTGACAATAGCACAATAGTATTAATGCAATTTCTGCATGTCTTAGCTCAGTCTATTCCTATACCTGTCTACATGGGTTTATATTAGCAGCTTACGTTTCCTAGTTAGCTATATCTATCATTCTTTTTTTCGGCTGCCCCTCATGTGCCTAGACCGATTCATTTCTTGGGTGTGCGTAAATCACCCCTCATATTGGCGTCTCGCCTACAGATTTAGTCGGAATAATTAAGCTACTTAGCATACGCTTTCCGAATCCGCTCGCTCGATACTCTATCCTTGCTCACCCTCTGCTACCTACTCCGCTGGTTAATCACTACAACGCTGTACACACACCCATATATCCACTTCAATACCCCCGGGATGCGTATTTCCAGAGTTTGATGCCATTGGCATCCATGAGTATGGCTGCTTGCTGAAGGTTGTAAGATTACGAGGTTATGGGTGGCGGAATTTTGGTTATAGAGGTAAGGCAGAGTCTATTCAGCAGTGGAGCTATCACCGAATTCGTTAGAGACTTGATGCTATGGTATCCAGTGCTCTGTATAATAGTTACAGTTCTTTTATCCTTCCTGACTTATCTTAGTTACCCATATTAGGAACCCCACTTTTGTTCCAGCTAGCCATTTATGGATTCCTGCAGCTCCCGTGACATGCAACATGTGAGAGTATCCCATCTCTTGCGTAAGCTAATGGTCTTCCCTCTGCTGGCTATTATTGGAGAGGTGTTCGCAGATGGATAAGGGAGAATAGAGTGGCATTGTATTTGCAGGTGGCGTGAGGAGATGTATCAGTAGTCCATGGTGGAGACCTGGTGGTAATTGCTGCATGCTTTCCTTTAACCCCCCGAATTGTTTTTATCAGAACAGACGTACTTATCTACAATGAGTAGTTAGCTCTGTACGAGCACTAAGCCTACTAGCGTAGTCACTACCTTCTTGGGCCTAGCCTCCCGGGGAATACCATAGTGTACTAACTCTATTCTCTGCGATGTGGTATAGCATACCACACACAGAATGCCACTCGGTCATCTCACTCATACAACTAAACAGATATTTAACCCTATATTAAGTATATG